>CENZ01103059.1_pt1 | contig 142345 bp, 132 predicted proteins | sample 361341 | NCBI WGS metagenome assembly CENZ01 (sample SAMEA2619782, study PRJEB7988) | marine metagenome | biome: marine biome (ENVO:00000447); feature: deep chlorophyll maximum layer (ENVO:xxxxxxxx); material: "saline water (ENVO:00002010), including plankton (ENVO:xxxxxxxx)" | depth 50 m
ATCTTTGTCTTCAGTTGATTCATCTCGAGATATATGATTTTTTTCATTATCAGCTTGATCAGAATTTGAAGTTTCAGAATCTAAAGACTCATCCTCATTAGATAAATTTTCTTTTGCAATGATAGATGATTCAGTTATTGGGTAATCCCTTTTTATTATCAAATGTCTTAAAACTGCATCATTAAACCTAAAGGCTGAAACTAACTCATCTAGGATATCTTTAGTACATTCAATATTCATAAGAATATAGTGAGCTTTATGAGCTTTAGATATTGTGTGAGTAAGTTGGCGACGACCCCAATCTTCTTCTCTATGAATCTTACATCCAGCCTCACTGACTAAATTTTTGTATCTTTTGATCATGGCTGGTACCTGATCACTTTGATCAGGATGAATAAGAACTACTATTTCATAATGTCGCATATAATAATTTCCTCATGGTTACAGCTTCCTTAAAAAATATAAGTGAAGCAAGGATAATTCAAAAATTAATACTACTTTACTATTGATTCTTCTACAAGATAAAAAAATAAAATTTATTCAATCTATATTGATTTTATAAAGAATTACCCCTGTAGCAACCGAGACATTTAGGCTAGAAACTTCTCCATGCATAGGAATATAAATTAATTTATCACACAAGTCTCTTGTTAACCTCCTAATCCCTTTACCTTCGCTACCAAGTACTACTGCAATAGGTGAAGATAAAGAATGATCAAAAACAGAACTGCTAGCACTAATATCTGTTCCTACAATTTCAACCCCAAGATCCTTCAAGAAACGAATAGTATTTGCAAGGTTAGTAACCTTAACTACCATAATTGACTCATTGGCTCCTGCGGCTGATTTAACTGCAGCGGGAGTCATATTGGCTGATCTATTTTTAGTTATAATTACTGCATCAATACCTGCCGCATCTGCTGTTCTAATACAAGCACCTAAATTTCTTGGGTCTTGAATACCATCTAATATTAGAGCTTTAAAATCTTTGCCTCTACTAATAGCTAAGCTCTCTAGGTCATTAATTGTTGGTTGATTAGAATTTTGAGTAAAAAGCAATATACCTTGATGGTTTACTGAGCCTGATAAATGATCAAGCTCCGATCTGGAAACTAAATCTGTTTTAATATTATTTTTTTTTAGTACTTCATTAATAGATATTAGTAATTTAGATTTAGTATTAGATAGTATCTTGGCGTTACTTATAGAAGAGGGACGCTTCTCTAATAAATGCTTTACCGGGTATATGCCGTAAACTAAATTACCTAGTTTATTTTTTCTCATAATTATCTCAGCAAATTGCTAATGAAATTTTACACTGATCCTCTAAAATACTAACAATCTTAACTCTTACCCTTTGCCCAATGACATAGGATTTTTTATTTTTTTTATTAATAAGCTTTAGTTTAGAATAATCTAACTTAAAAACATCAGGAAGCAAGCTTGATATATGCACGAGACCATCAATCTGAAAATTTTTAATATTCACAAAAAACCCAAATTTAGTCACACTTGTAATATATCCAACATATGTACTCCCTATATATCTACTCAAAAAAGTACATTTCATATAGTCTTCCATCTCCCATGTAGCCTCATCTGCACGCCTTTCATTAAATGATGACTGTTTTGAAATATTCTCTATATCACCCTTTGAGTAAATATAGTTATTAGGGTTGCCATGTTTTATCAGATATTTAATAGCTCTATGAACAAGTAAATCAGGATAACGTCTAATTGGAGATGTAAAATGAGTATATTGATCCACAGCTAGACCAAAATGACCTATATTCTTAGATTTATACTCTGCTCTATTCAAAACTCTTAGCGTTATATCTTTCAAGATATTTTTATCAATCAGCTTTGATATTTTTTCTAATGTAGTAGTAAAATTAATTTTATTTAATTTTTTTATAAAACTTAAATCAATACCTAAAGACTTAAGAGAAAAATAAAAATCATCTAGACTTCTCTGATCTGGAGGCTCATGTACCCTAAATGGGGTTGGTATTTTGTTCCTTATAAGGTATTTTGCAGCTTCAATATTAGCAGCTATCATGCACTCTTCAATTAGCTTATGCGATGATAGTCTTTTTTCTGGTCTTATGTCACTAATATCTCCACTACTATCAAAGTAATATTTAATATCTTCAGAATCAAAGTCAATAGCCTTCCGTTTTCTTCTTTTCCTATCAAGAGATAAATATAATTGATTTAGTGCTAATAGCTGTTCCATAACTATTGAATTTAATTTATTTTTTTTATTTTGAAGACTTTCATTAGCTACTTCATATGTGAGCCTAGCTTTAGATCTAATCAATCCTTCATAAAACCTAGATTTTATGATATTTCCATTTTTAGAAAATATCATCTCACAGCACAAAACTAGCCTATCAACATTAGGCATAAGAGAACATAAATCGTTGGAAAGCTTTTCAGGTAACATTGGAATAACACGATTAGGAAAATAAACTGATGTTCCTCTTGATACTGCCTCTTTATCTATAAAAGATCCATACTTAACATAATGAGCTACATCAGCTATAGCAACAATTAACTTATATGTATCTTTCATGTTTTCACAATAAACAGCGTCATCAAAATCTTTTGAGTCATCACCATCTATAGTAATAAAAGCCTTTTTTCTCAAGTCTTTACGTTTTCTTTTATCTTCGTTTGTTAAATTATTAGTAAAGTTTTTTATCTGATGACTTATGCCTTCATTCCACTTATAAGGTATATCATGCGAGATAATAATAGATTTCATCTGTATACCAGGATCATCATATCTTCCAATTATTCTCTTTACTTCAGCTAATGGTTCCTGTTTGATAGTAGGTAGCTTTGAAATTGTTACTTCAACCAAGTCTCCTACATTGGCTCCAAGATTTTTATTTTTTTCTATTTTTATATTTTTCTGAGCATTATTTCTAGGGGAGATAAAAAAAATATCCTTAATTCTAAATATTTCTCCTATTATTTTTTTTTCTGATCTTTTAATTATTTTAAGAAGAGAACTAACAAATTTTCCCTTTTTTCCAGTAGAGACTGATACTGCAATTTCATCGCCATCAAATAGCTGACTCATCAGTAATGAATCAATAAAAATATCTTCTGCGGTATCTTGAGTTTGCAAAAATCCATATCCATCTTTATGTGATTTTACATTTCCAACTAATTTATTTGATATTCTTGATATCTGATATTTATTATTCCTATTAATTTTAATTTGACCATCCTTAATCATATCGGCTAAAGTTTTTTTTAAAGCACTTTTGTGTAGTTTTGATGTAATATTGAAATAATCGTAGAGATTAATTAATGATACTGGAATATTTTTCTTCTCAATGTGAAATAGAATTTCCACTCTAGATGGTATTGGATGCTTATAAATATTCATTTTAGGTATTATAATGAAAATAAAATTAAATGGAGAGTTAACTTGGTTAATGAATATGAAATAGCTTTAATACCAGGAGATGGCATAGGTAACGAAGTAATGCCTGAGGGTATTCGTGTGCTAGAAGCAGCAGCAAAAAAACATAATATAAAAATTAATTTTAAAGAATTTGACTGGTCTTGCGAGAGATACCTTAAGACAGGAACAATGATGCCTGATGATGGAATCGAGCAACTAAGTAAATTTGACTCTATATATCTAGGAGCTGTAGGCTTTCCTACCGTAGAAGATCATGTCTCTCTTTGGGGGCTCCTAATACCTATCAGGAGAGAATTTGATCAATACATCAACCTTAGACCTGTTAGATTATTTGAGGGAATTCCCTGTCCTTTAGCTAATAAAAAACCAGGGGATATAGACTTCTTCGTAGTTAGGGAAAATGTAGAAGGAGAGTATTCAGCAATTGGAGGTGTTCAGTATGAAGGTACTGAAAGAGAAGTTGTTGTTCAGCAAAGTGTTTTCACTAGACATGGCGTAGATAGAGTTATCAAGTTTGCCTTTGAGCTTGCCCAGGAAAGAGAGAAAAAACATCTAACTTCCGCAACAAAATCTAATGGTATCATCCATTCAATGCCTTATTGGGACAGTAGGCTGAAGAATTGCTCAAAAAACTATCCTGATATAAAAGTTGATCAGTTTCATATAGATATCTTGACAGCTAATTTTGTCCGAATGCCAGAACACTTTGATGTAGTTGTAGGCAGTAACTTATTCGGAGATATACTATCTGATCTAGGTCCTGCTTGTACTGGAACAATAGCCATAGCACCATCTGCAAATATGAATCCAGAGAAAAAATATCCATCAATGTTTGAGCCAGTCCATGGATCAGCTCCTGATATAGCTGGTCAAGGTATATCAAATCCTATTGGTGCAATTTGGGCTGGTGCAATGATGTTACAACACTTAGGTGAAAAAGATTGCCATGATTCAATCATGCGTGCTATTGAAAATGTACTTAAAGAAGCAAATAGCTTAACTAGAGATATGGGTGGTAAAGCAAATACAATAACGCTAGGCAAGGCAATTGAGGAGGCAATATAGTTACTGTGAAAAATATTCATTACCTTATATATATTTTTTTTACTTTTATCCCTGTTCCTGGGCTTATTGCTCAAGAGCAGCCCGAAAGAGAGATAACTAATGTAAAAGGTGATCTCTATAGATTCAGAGAGGTTAGACATATTGGAATGTTCCTAGTCACTCCCGAAGGGATTATATTGGTTGACCCAACTAACTCAAAAGTCTCATCATGGCTTAAGGAACAATTAGATAAAAGATTTAACTTACCCGTCAAATATGTCATTTATAGTCATAGCCATAATGATCATTCAAGCGGTGGTGAGGTTTTCCAGGATACTGCAATCTTTGTTGGGCATATTAACATGTTAAAGAATCTTAAAAAACCTAAAATAAATGATCCGTTATTACCAAGGGAAGTGCTATGGGATATAAATAAAGATAATCTTATACAAAAAAATGAATCTATAGGACATAACTATATTGAAGATTATTTCGATCTATATGATAAAGATAAAAATGGAGGTCTTGATAGGTCAGAGATATGGGAAATTAGGTTTGGTGGAAATCAAATACCTCCTCAAATAGTTTATTCAGATAAAGCAACTATTTCCTTGGGAGGGAAAACTGTTGAGCTAATATATACAGGAAAAAATCACACAGATGATATGACTGTAGTTTATTTTCCTGATGAAAAAACAATTTATACGGTTGATTTTCTCACTCCAAAAAGACTACCTAGGACAGACTTAGATGGTGGCTTCCTTCCAGATTGGGTAGATTCTCTTAAAAAGGTTGAGCTTATAGATTTTAATATCATCTCTCCTGGGCATGAAGCTCCAGGAACAAAACAAGATGTCACTGAGCAAAGGAAATATCTTGAGGAGCTAGTAGAAAAAGTATCCTTACAAATATTACAAGGCAAAACAGAAGAAGAGATTTTAAGAGCTATAGATATGTCTCATTATAACCATCTAATGGAATATGATCTTTCAATACTAGGTAATATCTCAGGTGTTTACGAGATGCTTATTTCAAATATAATGGTTAATCAAAGACGCTGATTATTTGATCCAGCTAACTCAACGCATCCATATGGCTCTCTTGGTTTATCAGAAGGAGCCATCCTATCTTGACTAGCATAAGGGCTTTTAAAATATTGGTCTTCGACTAAAAAAGACCTTATTAGCTGTTGAGAATCATAATCAATATGAAACCTCTCGATAATATGCATTTGGTTACTAAATACTATCCCTTGGATCGGAATTATGACTCCTGGTAAAAAACCAATAGAATCAACTACAAGCTCATCACCTTCCCACCACCCTATAGAGCTCCCTACTTCACTGGGAACAATACTTACTGGATGCTCAGATATATCAAGACGAATTTCTCTAACAAGATCCATATATCCATAACTTAAAACTATCTTATCATCGTGCTGAATAATCTCATTCACATGATAATCATGAGTCCAGCCATGAATTATATTTGCAACTTTACAAAAAAGAGCTGGGTTATCAAACCTATAATCCCAATTACTAGAAATAGATTTACCTAAATCGTTATTAGAGGGTCTATTAGGTAGTCCATTATCGCCAAACTCTATAGGCATGTCTAAAAAGGCTGGCAGACCTATTGCTCCCATACCCATACCCATGCCTCTTACTCTAACCCAGTTTCCTGTTAAATTTGGTTGTCCGTTTGATAAATACTTAGGGCGATCTATACTCAATTTTTTGTAGACCCGAACATCTGAAGCATCTAGATTAGACAAGCCTAATTCTAAAAGATCTCCATTTCTATCTACTCTTACACCTTCGCTAGTAATAAAAAAATTGAGATAACAGACATTATCCTCTCTCAATGCTGGTGAGCCATTAATAGTAACAGTAGAACCTACAGTAATAGGGTTATCAGCAGTCCAACCATTCCTTCTAAGAGATGTAGCAGCAGAAAGCTCACACCTCCATTTAGTTACTGCTCCTAATTCATTTACTATATCAAAATAAACATATGCATGAGGATTTACTAACCTAAGATCAGTAATCACCCCGCTCAAAGTGATATCAACCTCTCTATCAAAATGAGGAGCTGATGAGTGATGGGCAGATAAATAATCTTGTGAAAAAAAATAACTGACAACTATCAAGAAATATAAGAAGCATTTATCCATAAAAAAGACTCAGCTTTAAAATTTAAACTAAAAATAAACTTATAGATGGAAAAACAATCAGTAGAATTAAAACTAATAACATAATTATAGCGAAAGGAAATGCCCCTGCAAAAATATCAAACAAAGTAATCCTATCATCATCGGACAGGGTTGTTTTGATAACATAACATGCTATTCCTAAAGGTGGAGTTAATAAGCCAATCTCAGCACCAACAATCGTAATAATACCAAACCAAACTAAGCTAATCCCATAAGGCTCCATAACAGGAAGAAATAAAGGAACCATTATTAAAATAATTGATGTTGTGTCAAGTATAGTACCCATCAAGATAAGTATTAAAACGTAGATAGTTAAAATACCGTATAAACCAATATCAGCTTGAGAGATCCATTCACCAAGATCGCTAGGAAGTCCAGATAAGGCAAGCATTCTGCTATACATAGTAGCTGCAACTATAAGCATCAAAATAGAAGCAGCTATATGGCCAGTTTCAACTAAAACACTCCAAAAAGCCTTCCTATTCAACTTTCTTTTTATAATAGCTACAAGCAAAGCACCTATCGCCCCTACTGCTCCCGCCTCAGTCGGAGTAAAAAATCCTCCATATATACCTCCTAAGACCAGTAAAATTAAAACCAATATAGGAGTTGTTTTATTTATTAAATCACTAGTAGTGAGGTTAGAGTACTTCTCTTGAGCTAATTTTGAAGCTTCATCCTGGCCTCCAACATATTCAGGAAAAAACGTTGCCATAGAAATAATTGCAACAGCATAACAAAGAGAAAGAAGGATGCCTGGCATAATTCCAGCTGTAAATAAATCAGCTACTGACTGTTCAGTGATCAAAGCATAGATGATGAGCATAACACTGGGGGGTATAAGCATGCCAAGAACCGAGCTACCCGCTACTACGCCAACTGCAAACCTTGGCTTATAGCCAAATCTAATCATCTCGGGAACAGATACTCTAGTAAAAACAGCTGCCGAGGCGATACTTACTCCAGTTATTGCTGCAAAAGCTGCATTTGCAGCAACGGTAGCAACACCCAGGCCGCCTTTAAGCTTCTTCAATAAATGATTAGCTACTTCATATATATCCCTTCCTAATTCACATTGACTCACCAATAGGCCCATCAATACAAACAAAGGGATAACTCCAAAAATATAATCCTCAAGACTATTAGAAGCAGCAAGAGTTACTAAATATATTGGCGCCTCTAAAGAACCTCTCAATAACCAAACGCTAACAAAAGAAACAAGCCCAAGAGCAACGGGAACATATAGTCCAGAATAAATAAGGATAAGGATTGCAAAAATAGAGAAAATTCCAATTTCAAAACCAGTCATTACGTTGTCCCTTTGCTTGATATAAATAGTTTAAAATTCTTGAAAGCTAAAATTATAAACTGTAAAGCTACAACTATTGAACCTATCACAAGTATCAATCTAATTGGCCAAACAGGAATTACGAACAACCCTTCATTTCCAGCAAAGTAATTTCTTTCATATGCCTCTATAAATCTAGGTATAGCTCCTAGTAAGATAGATACAAAAAATAATGTTCCTGCTAGATCAAAAATAATACCAAGAAAATAACCAAACTTTGGCCATCTCTTTAAAATCTGTTTATATACTCCATCAGATCTAGTTAATCTACCTGATCTAACTGCATCGCTAATTTGTAAAAAAACTATCCCTACAATAGAAAGTTCTACTATTTCTGTGACACCCTGGATAGGAAAATTGAATAAATATCTGGATAAAACATCTATATTTATTAATATCATCAGGAAAAAAATCCAAGTAGTGCCAATTGTATTTAAGCCAGTAACGAGCTTAGTAAAATAATTAATTATTGAAGTCATTATTCTTGATCCCAATTTCTAACTATTGGCTGTCCCTCGGATCTCATTATATCCATATAATCTCTTAAAATTTGATTGCCAGGAAGGCCTCTTTCTTCTAAATCTGTAGCCCATTCTTTAGCCATATTAGGCAAACTATTCGCCCACTCAACCCTTTGCTCATCACTGAGTGTTATTATAGTTCCACCAAATTCTTCAAATTCATGTCTACTTCTTTCTGCCCTCCTATCAGTTTCATTAGCTAGCTCATCTCTATAATCAGTTGCTACTTCTTGTAACACAGTCCTAACTTCTTCGGGAACTCTATCAAAAGACTTCTTATTCATACTTATGATCTTAGAGGTTACGGCACCCAATCCAATATCAATCATATATGGAGCTACTTCATATAACTTATAAGCAACGGCTGACTCAGCCCAAGCAAGTGTACCCTCTGTGAGTCCTGTAGAAATATTATTGTAATAATCACCTAATCCAGCAGGTACGCCCGCTGCTCCCAGACCCTGAACATAACGAAGGTTAAGACCAACACCACATATTTTCGTTCCTCTGAATTGATCTAAAGAATCAATAGATTGATTCATAAAAACTTGATAGGTATCTATTACACCAGCAGTAGTCAGGAAAACCTGATTATAATCTTCAACAGCTTGATTGCTTATTTGAGGATAACGCTGAATTAGCTCATCAACTGTCCTAGCCGCTAGGCCAATATCTTTCGTTACCAAAGGAGTGACATAACTTATATTAAAAAAAGGGATTTTATCAGGATGATAAGGTGATGTTATTATCCCTATATCAGCTAAACCATATTGCAAGGCCTCTAACACACCTCCAGTTTTTGCAACAGTTCCACCAAAAGCTCTATTCCAATCTATTTCATAATTACCTGTTTCAGCAAGCCTTCTATCAACCTCTGGAAGGTAATAATTCATAAAAACACGAACCCATAATGCAGTAGGTGCGTACGCATCTATGACTGTAAGAGGAATGATCTCTGTTGCTTTAGCATTGCCACTAATAGAAAAAAGAGAGATTATAAAAATAAAAAATATTTTTCTTAGCTTAATTACTATTTTAGATAAATTTAAAAAAGACATAAATTTTGATACCTTTAATCATAAATTAAGAAAATAAAACTATATTAGAGAAAATGTTCTAGCTTGTTCTAATATACTAGACATAAACAAAAAATAAAAATTTAGCTTATAATGATTTTATATTAATTATTAAGTTAAGTTTATAATATTTTTATATTATTTATTAATATTTTTTAATATTAATAAATAATAAGGATTATTGATAATAAAATTTAAGGAGAAATAATATGAAAATTGGTTTCATAGGCTTAGGCAGAATGGGTCAGGGAATGGCAAATCGAATTCTTGAGGCGGGTCATGAATTGATAGTTTTCGATAAAATAGAAGCACATACAGATGATATAGGCAAATCTGGCGCTCAAGTAGCTACATCACTCGCTGAATTAACCAAAAATAGAGAAGTTGTAATCTCAATGCTTCCCCACGATAAAGCATTAGAAGGCCTTGTATTTAGTCAAGATGGTCTAGCAAATCTTCTCGAAAAGGACTGTATACACATGCCTATGGGAACCCATGGAGTTGACATAATTAAACGTATAAATAAAAAGCATCTTGATAACAATCAGGTTTTAGTCGCTGGTCATGTGCTAGGACGTCCAGATATGGCTGCAACAGGTCAGTTAACATTAGTTCCTGCAGGGCCTCCAACTGCCATACAAAAACTTAGCCCAATATTTGATGTTCTAGGTAAAAAAATGTTTATAGCAGGCTCTGACCCTGAGTCAGCTACGGCTGTTAAAATAGCTAATAACTTTGTTCTTGGAAGTGCAATTGAGGTTATTGGAGAGAGTATGTCATTAGTAAGAAAATATGGCGTTGATCCTGATTTATTTTATCAAGTTTTAATCGAAGGGCTATTTGGCTGCCCAGCATACGAAGTCTACGGTAAAATTATTGCTGAAGAAGACTATGATAGTGTAGGTGCTTCAGTACAAATAGGTCTTAAAGATGCGAACCTTGCTCTCCAGGCTGGTGAATCAGTAGGAGTCCCACTCCCTAGTTGTAACGTTATGCGTGATAGATTGCTAGAATCTGTATCAAATGGTGATGAAGAAAAAGATTGGGCAGTTATGGCAAGAGCACAAGCTAAAGCAAGTGGATTAGAAAAGTAAATATGTTTGAATTGCTCTCAGATCCTCTTTTTTTATGTGTAGCTATAATTGCAGTTTTAGTTACAGGAATATCTAAAGGTGGCTTTGGAGGAATTGCATTGCTAGCGGTGCCACTTTTATCACTAGTAATCTCTCCGATACAAGCAGCTGGAATAATGCTGCCAGTTATGATCCCCATGGATGTATTAAGCATTTGGGCTCACAGAAAAAATTGGAGTGGTAAGTTACTAGCTATATTAATTCCAGGTTCGGTTGTTGGGATAATCATCGGAGCCCTTACAGCGAGATGGGTAAATGATGACTTTGTAAGACTTATAGTAGGTTTAATAGCTATAGTATTTTCTATTTATAGATGGTTAGAAATTCAAAGATTAAAAAAAGCTAAAGCTTTGGAAGAGAGCAAAAGGAAACCAAATAAAGTTTCTGGTTTATTCTGGGGGTCATGTGCTGGATATGCTAGCTTTTTAGCTCATGCTGGTATGCCTCCCTACCAGGCTTACGTCATTCCACAAAATCTAGGTAAAAAAATATATACCGGTACAAGCGTTATTTTCTTTGGCACTGCAAATGCCATCAAATTAATACCCTACGGAATGCTTGGTCAGCTATCAATTACAAACCTCTCTGTATCATTAGCACTTCTGCCGCTAGTGCCAATTGGCGTGTTCCTAGGAGTATGGATAAATAAAAAGCTGAAAGAGGAAACTTTCTTTGCAATCCTATTATTCAGTATTTTTCTTGTTGGACTTAAGCTAATATGGGATGGATTATTCAGTGTTTTTTTAGGAGTATAATTTGAAATTTATAAATATTTTTTTATTCATATTTATAGTCTTGATTTCTAGCTGTTCTGTAGAAACTGAGAATGAAAATTCTAATAACCTTGATAGAAGACCAAACTTCTTAATTATAGTGGCTGATGACCTTGGATATACTGACATTAGCCCTTTCGGTGGAGAAATAAATACACCAAATCTTGAGGATTTGGCAGCTAATAGCATTAAATTAACAAACTTCCATGTTGCACCAACGTGTGCCCCAACACGCTCTATGCTTCTTTCAGGAACTGACAATCATATAGCTGGCGTTGGAAGTATGTTCAATAGCAATATGTATACTGGTATTGAAAATAAAATTGGGTATGAAAATCACCTTCATGAAAGAGTACTACCTATTTCAAAATTATTACTAGATCATGGGTATCACACTTATATGTCAGGCAAGTGGCATCTGGGTACACAAAATAATGGTTCATTACCATCAGACAGAGGCTTTGAAAAATCTTTTGTTCTAGTTTCTGGAGCAGGAGATCACCATGAGCTGATAGCGGCTCAATATGCTGAAAATGGCATTCCTCTAGAGGATGATATCACTGAAGGATTTTTCTCCACTGATTATCATACTAACAAAATTATTGACTATATTGACAGTAACTATCAAGACGGTAAGCCTTTTTTTGCTTATGCTGCTTACACTGCGCCACATTGGCCACTCCAAGCGCCTAATGATTCTATAGATAAATATTCTGGAAGGTATAATGAAGGTTATGATGTTCTAAGAAATGAAAGAATGGTCAAGGCCTTTGAGCTAGGTGTAATTCCAAGAATCGTGGGTGATGATGATTTTTATCAAATTGGTAGAAAATGGAATAGCCTCTCCATGGAGGAAAAAAATAGGTCAGCTAGAAAAATGGAAATATATGCAGCAATGGTTGATAACCTAGATCAAAATATAGGTCGTCTTGTGGACTATCTAGATAATATCAACGAGCTCGATAATACTATTATTATTTTTATGTCTGATAACGGAGCTGAAGGTGATGACGTTGAATTAAATCCGAGGCATAGAAGAATGAGAATAACTAGTAACCCATTAAATAATAATAGTTTTGAAAACTATGGAAGAAAAAATTCATTCATATCTTATGGTATTTCATGGGCACAAGCGGCTTCAGCTCCATTTTCAAGGGCAAAGGGTCATATGAATGAAGGCGGTACTAGAGCACCAGCATTTATTTTACATGGTTCTGGCAATACAGAACCATCTATTGATAACCAATTCCTTAGAGTAATGGATATCGCTCCCACAATATTATCTTTAGCAGATATAGAAGTGCCTAAAGGTAAATATAATGGAAAAAATATAGCTCAAATTGAAGGTAGGTCTTTTGCATCAATCTTGAATAATGATTTCACGCCTATTTATTCAGATAAAGAAGCTATTTCTTCAGAGCTTCATGGTCATAGAGCGGTAAGGATGGGAAAATATAAGCTATTATACGAAAAACAACCTGGTAATAGCTATTGGGGTTTCCCTATTCCTGAATCATGGAATAAATGGCAACTATTTGATCTTGAGAAAGATCCTGGTGAGACAAATGATATTAGTAGCCAATATCCAGAAATTTTTAATAGCTTAATAGACGAGTGGGATAACTATGCTTCAACGCATGCGGTGATTAGAAATACAACTCAAATTGATGCTGAGAGATTGAGACAACCACCACAATAATTCTTCTTTTAATAGATAAATGTTACTAATAAAAAATATTTCTATTTTCCTATCCTTATCTTTGTTGTTTTCAACTTATCTTCATTCAGATGAATATAAAATTACAGCGGGAGGTCCACAATCTTCAAATTTACCTTGGATAGGAGTTATAAAGTCACATTTTATCCCCAGAGTAAACCAAGTGTTAGAAGAAAATAATAGTGAAGATTTTATTACCTGGAGGGAGGCTTTTGGTGGATCTTTATATAAATGGCAAAACTCACTTGAGGCAATTGAAATTGGATTAACTGATATTGGATGGGTTGGAGCGCTATGGGAAACCTCTAAGATGCCACTTCAAAATGTTACCTATTATACCCCCTTTGTAACTGATGATTTACCTCTGCTTCTAGATATATTTAATCACCTCCATAAAACTGTCCCCTCGTTAAATGACTCTTGGTCTTCGCAAAATCAAATCTTACTAGGGGCAAGTGGAGTTGATACTTATCACCTCATGACTACTTTTCCTGTAAATAATTTAGAAGATATTTCAGGGAAAAAAATATTAGCTCCTGGACCCTCTGCGTCATGGCTAGAAGGAACTAATGCTGTTGCTGTTAATGGAGGCTTGTCGACTTACTACACACAAATATCTACTGGCGTGGCTGATGGTGTCTTAACAATCCTGAGTGGTGCATATCCATATAGAATTCATGAAGTTGCTCCATACATCACTTTAGTTGGAATTGGTGCTCAATTTAATGGCGGATTAGCAATAAATAAAAAAAAATGGAACTCACTTACACCAGAAATGAAAGAAATTTTTTATGACCTAGGACTAGAATATAGTCAAGTTATGGGAGAGGTAGTTAATGATAGGTACGAAATAGCACTTGAATCACTAGTTAAAGAGGGTGCAATAATTACTGAACTATCTCCTAAAGAGAAAGAAAAATGGGTTTCTGCACTTCCTAATATAGCCGGCAGATGGGCTGACTCTGCAGAAAAAAGAGGATTTCCAGCTAGAGAAATTTTAGAAATCTACATGGAAGCAGTTCGAGAAAATGGAGAAACTCCATTAATTAATTGGGATAAAATAAACTAGACTTTTGCCTATGCTAGGAAATATTAATTTTTCAAAAATTATTTCATGGATGAATAATATCGGCGTAATGTGGATATTCATACTAATGTTTCTTATTTGTTCAGATATTCTAGGTAGAACACTCTTTGGTACTCCAATTCAGGCAATTCCAGAAATAGTCTCCTTATCACTAGTGGGATGTATTTTTTTACAGCTTTCATCTGCGATCGATAAAGGTAGATTAACTAAAGCTGAAGTTGGCATAAATTTAATTAAAAAAAAATCTCCTAGTATCGGCCTATCAATAGAAATAACTTCTTACTTTATAGGCTTTGTGATTCTATCTTTGTTATTTTTTGGTGCTTATCCAGATTTTATTAGGTCTTTTAAAACTTTAGAATTTTCAGGCATTGAAGGTATTTATACCATCCCCTTATGGCCAATAAAATTTACTGTACTACTTGGCTCATTAATTGGAGCACTAACGTTCCTGAGAAATATTTTTACATTAAAAAAATATAAACTAAGACATTGCATCTTATTTTTATTTATATCCATAATTTTTTCTATTTTTTTATTCACCATAAGCCAATCCAACCTTAATGATAAAACCGTTGGAATAATAGCAATCCTTACAGTACTTATTTTAATTGGTATTAGCATCCCAATTTCTATAGCTTTATTTTTTGTTGGCTTTATAGGAATAGTTGCACTTAGACAGGATTTAAAAGTTGGTATTGATTCGCTATCTCTTATCTCTCAAGGAACTGTTGCAGAATATATTTTTGCTACTATTCCTTTGTTTGTGTTGATGGGTCTTTTTGTAAGTGCATCCGAGATAGGTAAGGATAGTTTTAGCCTAGCCCAAAAAATTTTTGGAAGAATAAAAGGTGGGCTGGGAGTTGCGACTGTATCAGCTAATGCTATTTTTGCAGCAATTACTGGAATCTCAATAGCGTCAGCAGCTATATTCTCAAAAATAGCAGTGCCGGAAATGGTAAAAAATGGTTATTCAGCAAAATTTTCTGCAGGGTTAACAGCTGGCTCTTCGGTTTTAGGAATGTTAATTCCACCTAGCCTTTTACTCATTATATATGGCGTGATAGCTGAGGTATCTATTGGCTCTCTCTTTCTAGCGGCAATCATTCCTGGGCTAATTTTAGCAGTAAGCTTTGCAATTGGGGTTATAGCAATGTCATACCTATGGCCAAATTTTGTAGGCAATTTAAATAATGAGGAAGATTTTGGCTCTATCTCTTTAAATGAGATTATCTCATCCTTCTCTCCCCTTCTGATCCTTATTTTATTAGTGCTAGGCGGTATATACGGAGGTATATTTACTCCAACTGAAGCTGGGGCAGCTGGCTCACTTGCAGCAATGATTTTAAGCATTCTAAAGAAAAAACTAGATATGCCAAAACTATGGCACGTTATTCAAGAAACAGGGCAAATAACTGTAACAATATTATTCTTGATAATTAGCGCAAGCACTTTTAGTCGGATGTTAACCTTGAGCGGCTTACCTGCCGATATGGGAAATCTAATAAATAGCCTAGGCCTTGGCATGGCTGGTTTTTTATTTTGTTATCTCTTGCTTCTAGTTATCCTTGGAACTGTCTTAGATTCAACATCTATATTATTGATAATCCTACCATTAGTTTTGCCTATTGTTATCGAACTAGGTGGAAACTTAATCTGGTTTGGTATAATTACAGTAATTGGTGTAGAAATAGGCCTAATGACTCCACCATTAGGGCTAAGTGTTTATGTAATTAAGTCAAGTCTTGAAAAAGAGAAGATATCCCTAGGAGAAATTTTTATCGGCGCAGCTCCCTTTGCGCTAATTACACTTTTCGTAACTATAATCTTAATGGCATTTCCAGAAATAAGCCTCGCTATCTTATAGAGATAAATTAACTTAATTAAAAAATTAGCTCGCCTTGGCTACTATCTAATCTTATTGATCTCCACCCTATAGAGTTTGAGCCATCTCTAGCAGGATTACCTTCTATATATAGTTTCATACCAGGATTAACTTCATCTCCAGACCAGCCACGATTACGAATAAGTACATTTGGCCCTGCTCCCTCAGACATCCAGATTTCTTTTTCTCCATCTCCCAAAGTTACTTCTAAATAAACTCTAGCATGAGGATTCTGAAACCAAAATTCTGTAACTACTCCTTCGATAGAAATTGTTGTAGAAGTATCAAAATGTGCTGCAAATGAATGATGAGAGTAAGCATTGGGCAAAAATAATAAAGGCAAAATAAATAGGAACAAATATGTTTTTTTTATTATAATTTCTCTATACATATCTAATATCTTAAACCAAATAATCATAACATCATACTATTAATGGAGAATTGAATAATGAGTATCAGAAGAATAATTACTGGTCATGATAAAAATGGGAAAGCGGTAGTAATATCTGATGAATCAGTTAAAAATATAGTAAAGCCAGAAAATAGGCCTGGTGTAGCAATTCATAATATATGGAAAAATGATTCCTCCCCAGCTAAAGTATTTGGTCCAGAAGAAACTACTAATGAAACAATAGGATTGCTACCACCAAAAAATGGATCAGTTTTCAGGATTATTCACTTTCCTCCAGAAAAGGACTGGATAGATAATATTGATCATAAAAAAGCCCAAGATGCATGGAAGTCAATAGGAGCAGAAGGAGTAGGTGTATCAGATAAGCCATTACATCCTCTAATGCATAAAACAGAGACTATTGATTATGCACTATGCATTGAAGGCGAGATGCATATGGTTATGGATGACTCTGAAACCTTAATAAAAAAAGGTGATGTGGTGGTTCAAAGAGGGACTAACCATGCCTGGAGCAATAGATCATCTGATTATTGTATAATGATGTTTGTCTTGATTGATGGTACTTTTGAGAAGTAAAATAAAAAATCTTTCAATTATCTAATATGATGTTAAAATTATAAAAAACATTAGGGGAACCTTTAAATGATGGATCTAATTCCAACATCCGCTCAACATATTCATATACTACTTAATCATTTTCCTTCTGTCGGGTCTATCATAGCTATAATTCTATTCCTTGTTTCTTTCTATTATAAAAGTGAAGATTTAAAGAGAGCATCATTATTTATATTTGTAGCCTTGGGACTTCTAGCGATACCAACATATATAACAGGAGCTGCAACAAGATGGTCTATTCAGGGAAGCACTGGAATAAATTTTGACATCATAATGGCCCACCAAGATGCTGCTCTATCAGCATTTCTTGGACTAGGTTTAACTGGTCTATTTGCCTGGTTTGCTCTTTGGCAGGAAAGGCGTTTTTCGACTGGAGCACCTAACTGGATTTTATACTCAACATTAGGGCTTTCTGGATATTCCGTTTATGCGATGGCTCTAGCAGGAAATATTGGAGGTCATATAAGCCGACCTCAACTTGGTCATGCTGAAGAAATTTTAGCGAACCAAGGAACTAGTATAACAGCTTCAATTCAAGAGCTAGTTAATAGCTTTATTTGGGCATGGCCAGCAATGGAGGCAGTGCACTTTATCGGCATGGCTCTTATCTTTGGCTCATTAGGCTTAATTTCGGTAAGAGTTCTTGGCTATGCTAATTACCTATCCTTTGCTCCACTTCATAGACTACTCCCACTAGGTGTTCTTGGATTTGTTGTAAATATAGTTACAGGGATGTTTTTCTTTATAGCTGATTCAGGTAGATATGTGGCAATGGATGGGTTTCCTCCTAAAATTATATGGATGATGATAGGTGGAATAACAATCATCTATCTTACTACATTTGATGATGTTTGGGATCTAGAAGAGGGAGACGATGCTCCTTTGAGAGCAAAAGTAATGGCAGCTGCTACAATTCTTTCTTGGGGTGCCGTCATTGTCTTTGGAAGGCTTCTTCCTTACTATGGTGATGGGGGGTAAAAATGAACAATCTCTTAGTCAATACTTTTATTTTTGTTATCATTATTTTCGCAGTTGTTGGTCTAGCTTGCTACTTTATCGATCTATATGCTGATAAAAATGATAATAATTAATTATTATAGGAGCAATTAATGAGTTTTTTAGCATGGCTTGAATCAACTGCTTATTCACAATGGATAGTTTCTGGCTTAACTGGATGGCCACTAATGCTCTCTGCACATGCTGTTGGTTTGGCAATTATTGTAGGCTCTGTATTTGTTCTAAATCTTAGATTATTTGGTTTTTTTAAACCAATACCCTTAACTTCCATTTCTGACCTTATGTCAATTGGATGGATAGGTATTGCTATGAATGTTTTCTCAGGTGGATCATTATGGATGGCGCAAGCAACTTGGTATACTTTTCATTATCCATTTATCATAAAAATAGCATTTATCTTCCTAGGAATCTTTGTATTACATTATATGCAAAGGGTGCTTAAGCGTGATTCTGAAGACTGGGAAACTAATGGAGAGGTATCCTCGTTAGGCAAAAGACTTGCTATCTCATCAATGGCTTTTTGGACAATAGCTGTTGTTACTGGCCGACTGATAGCTTACATTTAAATTATATTTCTTAAATTATTTTTATAGTTTTATTTATCTTATTAGATAAATATATTAACCTATATCTCTTTTTTTTATAAAATTATAAAACTTTTATAGGGGTTCTTTATGGTTAAAGTATTAGTTGCAGGATATGGAGTTATCGGACAAAGACTAGCTGATGGCATAGAAAAACAAGATGATATGGAATTAGTTGGAGTGGTTGACGCTCAGCCTACTCTAAGCTTATTGTCACTTAAAGAAAAAGGTATGCCGTATAGGCTATATGCCGCCTTTGAAGATGCTAAAAAAAGCCTAGAAAGTGCAGGCTATGAAGTCGCTGGGACGTTAGAAGACATTCTTCCTGAAGTCGATATAGTATTAGATGCTACCTCTCCTGGTGTTGGTGCAAAAAATAAAGAGCTTTATATAAAATATGGAAAAAAAGCGGTATTTCAAGGTGGTGAAAAAAATGATATTGCTGATGTTTTTTTTCATGGGTATGCTAACTATGAAAAGGGAATCAATGAAGACTTTCTTAAATTAACTTCATGTAATACAACCGGTCTTATAAGAGTTATTGACGCTCTAGATAGAAAAGTAGGAATAGAAAGAGTAGCAATAACAATTGTTAGGAGAGTTGCTGATCCGGGAGACTACCATAGAGGCCTAGTAAATGCCCTCCAAGTTGACAAAGCTCCTAATCATCAAGCTGTTGATTTGATGAATATCATGCCTCATATTGACGCTACTGGTCTTTTAGTGCATACGCCAATTACTCATGGTCACTTCATCTCTGTTCTTGCCTCACCTAAAGAAGACTTATCAATTGAAGAGATGAAATCAATATTTTCTGAACATGATAGAATTCGAGTTGTTTCAATTGATCAAGGATTCTTAGGCAATGCTTCAATTTTTAGATACGCAAGAGATATGGGCTATACAAGGGGTGATATTTATGAAGTCCCAGTATGGGAAGATACTTTTGTTAAGTCAGGTAAAGATGTAATGTTTGGTATACACATACCTCAAGAATCAGTAACTATTCCTGAAACAATTGATGCTATTAGAGCATCAACAGGAATGCAGACAGATAGACTTAAAGCTGTTTCTTTAACCAATAAGAACTTAGGCTTGCCTTACTGGAAATAAAGAATTGCTATGAAAAGTATTGATGATTATGACTATAGAGATAAAACTGTTCTATTAAGAGTTGATATTAATTCTCCTATAGATCCTAAAACTAAGCTTATTATTAATGAGAATAGAATAGTTAAAAGCTTACCTACCATAAGAAAGCTTCTTGAGCAAGATGCTAAGTTAGCAATAATAGCTCATCAAGGAGATACACAAGATTATCAAAATCTTATCCCCCTTAAAGAGCACGCAGAAAAGCTTTCATCACTACTAAATATAAAGCTATCCTATATTGATGATGTCGCTGGTCCGGCAGCACAAAATAAAATTAAATCACTTAAAGCTGGAGAGGCTGTATTGCTTGGCAACCTAAGATATTTATCAGAAGAGATTTCGACTTTTGAAAACTATGTCAAGCTAGCACCTAATGAAATGTTAGAGACTTACCTAGTTAGAAATTTATCTCCAATTATTGATTATTACGTTAATGATGCTTTTGCAGCTGCTCATAGAAATGCTCCATCTATGGTTGCTTTTCAAGAAATCAAACCTTCAGCCGCAGGTTATTTACTATTTAATGAAGTATCTGCCTTAAAAACAATTACTGCAAAACCTAAACATCCTTGTGTATTTATTCTAGGAGGGGCAAAAATATCTGATGCCTTTGGCATGATAAATCAAGTTCTTGCTAATGGAACTGCAGATACTATACTTTCCTGTGGCATAACAGGTGAAATAATGCTTCTAGCTCAAGATATTGATATTGGTCAGGCAACAACAGAGTATATATATAGCAAAGGATTAGAAGTATTTATAAAAGATGCAAGGGAGTACTTAAATAATTTTAAAGGAAAGATAATTAGTCCTTTAGATTTGGCGTTTGAGGATAATAGCATTCGAAATGAATGCGATGTTAGCGAGCTTCCTATAGATAAATTATTTCTAGATATTGGAAAAAAAACAATTTCTAATTACTCAAAATATATAAAAGAAGCTGAAACACTTTTTATGAATGGACCGCCAGGTATGTATGAGAATGCTTTATTTCAAGAGGGTACAAAAGAGATTCTAACTCTTATCGAAGAAGCATCTGGATATTCTGTCATAGGCGGCGGTGATACAGTTACTGCAGCAACAAAATATACAGATTTAGAGAAATTTAATTATGTCTGCACCGCTGGTGGAGCGATGGTGAGGTATCTATCAGGAAAAAAACTGCCTTTGATGCAAGCAATGGAAAATTAAAAGAAATTGTCATGAGCTTAACTTATAAATGTAATCCCAGCCTTCCGCTAAAAAAAAATAGCTCATTTAAAAAAAATAACTATCGTACTATAGACATTCATTGTCATATTTACTTTGAAAATGCTGCTGAATTGGTTAAAGAAGAATTTAATATTAACAATGATTATCTTTATAAGTTCTCAAATGAAGCTACTCGAAGCGTTAACCTCAATCAAGAAGATAGTATCAACAATCTAATAACTTCTATTGATACAAGGTTAGAGCAAATGGACAAAATGGGTATTGATATTCAAGCATTATCTATAGCTCCTATTCAATACTATTATAATTTATCTCCTGATTTAACTAATGCAGCTGCTCAACTAATCAATAATGAAATCTCTAAAATAGTTTTACAGCATCCAAATAGATTTGTTGGCTTAGCAACATTGCCGATGCAACAACCAGACCTTGCGATTAAAGAACTAAAAAGGTCAGTTAATGATCTAGGAATGAAGGGAATTGAAATATCTACCAGTGTTAATGGAGATGAGCTATCTAACAATAAGTATCTTAAATTTTTTGAAGAAGTAGAGAAGCTAGGAGTTTTAATATTTCTTCACCCAAGTGGCTTTTCTGATGGTCAAAGATTAAGCAATCATTATTTTTCTAATGTTATAGGAAATCCACTAGATTCAACTCTAGCTATAAATCATTTAATATTTGGAGGCGTCCTCGATAAGTACCCAGATCTAAAAATATGTGTTGCTCATGGAGGGGGTTACCTACCCTCGTACTCTGGAAGAATTGATCATGCATTTGACAATAGAATGGATTGTCGAGAATGCATTAATCAACAACCCACTAGTTATTTAAAAAAATTATATTTTGATACTGTAGTTTTTACCCAGCACCAACTTGAATATTTAGTTAATTTATATGGCAGTGAGCATTTACTTCTTGGAACAGACTATCCATATGATATGGGCATGTACGATCCTGTCGGGTTTATAAGCTCTACTAAATCTTTATCTGATCAAGATATAAAATCAATAGTAGGAGGAAATGCAGCTAAAATATTAAATTTACTTTAAATATCTATCTATATAATCAATAACTGATTTTATTGCATCATCCTGAATATCATCTGCTATATAATCACCTTCTAAATTTCTTTTTAAGAATATAAACCCATGCTTTTCATGGTCATAAGTAGACCACTTCACATCCTTTCCGCCCTCTTCTAGCAATTCGTAATTTAATCTAAAAACAGATTGGTTATGATCTCTATCTCTTCCAATAATATATATAGGAGTATTAATAGAGGAAATCCTTTCTTTAGCTAAATCAATATTAATTGCCTTTCTTAGATCTTCAACAGCTTGAGTTTGCATGTCAGTTGTATTCTCTTCTGACATCGTTTCTAGCTGGGGAGAACTAGACACTGAAATATTCTCTTCAGGTAGCTTGGCAATAAAATCCATAGATGCTGGCTCTGTAGCGACACCAACTGCCAATCCATCATATTCTGACGCAACCTTCATCAACATCTCACCGCCATGACTGACGCCAACCCATCCTAGCTTACTAGGATCAATACTTGGTAAAGATCTTATATATTCTAAAATTGAAATTGCATCCTCATACTCCAAAGGCCCTCTAGTATATCTTTGTCTACCTTGAAACTGCCTTACATTAAGATCTGTTTCTCCATATAGCGTATCTACTTCAGCTCTATATCTCATCCAAACTACTGCATAGCCTTGGTCTAGAAACCTTTCTAAGGTTCCACTTCCAAAGTTTGTCCACTCTCTAATCCACTGAATACCAAGCCCACCATTCATATGAGCAAAAACAATAGTAGGAAAAGGGCCCTCCCCTGAAGGCGTTCGGATACCAATGGGAGCATAAACGCCATCTAATAGCTCAACAAAATGAATCTCATTATCAATCAATGAACCTAAAACTGGCTCTTTAAATGGCTTTAATTGATTATTAGTAGCCTCAGGTACAAAAAGCCACATAGGATCAATGCTCTTATTATCTGAATTATTAACCTGGGCCATAATTAAACTACTCCAAGACAAAACTAAAAGGAAAAAAGTTACTGCTTTCATAATAATGCTCTACCTACTGGGTATAATTGGAAGCTGGACATAAGATGGATAATCTCCACCTATATATACAGAGTTATTTTCTAAATTATATGCTGCAAAATAATGATCGCCATCATGAGCATTAATATCTAGCCTTATTCTATGGCCCTCTTTGAAAACCATACTTGTTGCTACTATTTCTACTTCTATTGGAACAATATCTCCTGGTATAAGTTTTTGTTCCTCGTCATGAGTATGATAAGGGCGATAATGGGTTGATAATTCTGGGTCAAGCTTCCTATGGGATACTTGCAAAATACCTCTAGACGCTATCTCACTAGTTCCATCAGGTGCCATATTTATCAAGTAAGCAAATATATCCATATCATCAGTTTCAGATGAAACCCACATTTGGACCTTAATATGGCCAGTCACTTCGATATCTTCTAAGACTGGATCAGACACAAAAGAAATGGTGGGAAGGTCTCTCAACCCCCTTCTATAAGCCTCAGGACCAGCAGCATATGTTAATGTTGACATTTCAGTAGGTGGAGATTCTGAAAGCCTTAAATCATAAATTGAATCTTCAACTGCGTTAGCATCATCAGCTGATAAATAATATTTGGTATAGTTCGTTCTTGCTAATGGCCATTCATTCTCGAGTCGCCACTCACAGTTATCTATACTTGTTCTTATACATAATTTAACTGGAGGCTCATCCATGATGCCAGTATCTATATCTTTGAGCCAATAATCATACCACCGTAACATATCGTGCTTGCCACGATCTGAGTAATAATCATCAACATGGCCGCCAATATGAACCTCTAGACGCTTATTATTTGATACAGAACGAGTATACCCCTCTATATTTCCACGTAAATGATGAGTCCATCCATTCCAGTTACCAGCACTAAATAATGGAACTTCAATTTTATCAAATTGAGCTCTAGATCTAACCTCATCCCAATATGGACCATCTAAGTGATGCACCATAAAATCCCAAATAAGCGGGTCATTAAAAGCGTTTGTATTGCTAGATCTTTGATTTTCAAGTAATTGCTTACCCATAGTATCTAACCACCACCTACCGTAGAAGGATTGATTAAATACACCGCCTTGAAAAATTGAATCCCTATAGAGATCTGTCCACCCCTCCCAAGGTACTATTGTAGTAAGAGATGGCGGTTGTAGGCTAGCAACATTCCATTGCGTAATGGCATAATATGAAACGCCAGACAAACCAACTTTGCCATTACTCCAATCCTGAACTGCTGACCACTCTATTGCATCATAAAGATCTCTCGATTCTTGCATAGACCAAATCTTTGCTATTCCTGGGGTTGTTCCAGTTCCTCTAGTATCAATAAAAACTAGTACGTACCCTCTTGCTGTCCACCACTCAGGTTCTGGTCTTTCAACATGCGTAAAGGGTGGCACATGAGGTAATATCCTATCTAAACTTTTCTGATAAGCACTTATATTCATTAAAACTGGAAATTTAATGTGACTTGGTGCATCAGGTCTGTATATATCAGCACGCAATTTCATGCCATCTCTAACTTGGATTTCCACATCTTCTTCGAATATTACGTCATACTGAGGCTGGGAAAGATCTTGCGCTGTAATATCTTGAGTAATAAGTAACAAACAGGATAATAAAATAAAAGAAATACTATATCGAAAAAAAGCTAAAAAATTAAAATATATACGCATCTATATCACCATCAATTTCATCAAAATATATACTTATGATAATGCAAAAAAAACGGCACCTCAATTATATTAGAGGTGCCGTCTGTCCTGAGGCTAATTACAAAATAATAGCCTAACTAAAATTAACCACCCCAATCAGCAGTAAATTCTAGCCCCCAGTAAGCTGGACGCTCGTGACGATAACGATATACACCACGAGATGTTTGACAAGCTTCTAGTATTTTTTCATCAGTAATATTATTACCAAATAAAGAAGCTCTCCAGTTTGAACCAGCTGGAACATAAGTTATCCTAGCACTTACTTTAGTATAAGCAGGCTGTCCACAAACTAGTGAAAGAGCAGCTCCTTTAGTAGTTGCTTGGTAATCAATTTCACCAGAATGATACATATTTACTCTTGGAGTTAGCGTGCTGCCATTTCCTAGATTAAATTGATGCTCAACTGAGAAATTAATTGTTTGCTCTGCTGATAAATCTTGAATAGTACTATTAGATTTATCAATAATTAATGAAGCATTAGTAGGATCTTGATACTTATAGCTACCGTACTCATTACTTAAAGTACCAATATCTAGAGATACAAAACCACCATCCCATGGAGCAGCTCTTAATTCGAACTCTATTCCTGAGATATTTACATCAGCAACATTAGTTACAATACCTAATTGCTCATCCGGACCATATAATAGATCTGGGTTTGCAAGAGAGATACTTTCTTGCTTGTTGGTATATTTCATCATGAAATAATCAGCAGCAATCTGTACTCTTCCATCCATAAATGAACCTTTAAATCCAACTTCATAGTTCATAACTTTTTCAGGATCGTAAGATAAGTACTTAGCAATGGATGGTAACAGTGAGTTAACCTCAGTGTTAAATCCACCTGTTAAGAAACCTTCAGAGATTAGGAAATAAACCATAGAATCATCGTTTAAGTTTCTTGTTAAGCTGATCATAGGTGTAGTAGCTTCAAATGTATCTGCAGCTGAATTATAGAACCCACCATCAAGTACTTGAGCAAAACTTGGTGTCCAAGTCATTGCACACATACCATCACTTTTAATAGCATTTGCAGAACCTAAAGTACGTGCTTTATGTGCAGCTTCATCATAAACAGATGTAGTTGTATTGTACTCCTGGATAGCACAGCCATTAACAGCTGTTTCCATATTCCAGAAATTACGGTCATCCTTAGTATGTCTTACACCAACATCAAGATCCCACATATCGCTAATATGGTAAGTTAAATGAGCAAATACTCCTGATGACTCATTCTCAACTCTTGAAGAGTTAATGAATGGAAGGAATCCAGGCTTAGGCATAAGATCAAATGCTAGACCTGAAACTTCACAGTTAACAGTAGATGTTCCATCAACTGGAACTGGTAGACCCATTGAATAACTTGCTATTTTATCTAGACCAGCAGCTTTAAATGCGTTTCGGCAAGAACCGTTACCATTTTTAGCTAGCTCATAATGCCAGTTATATCCAAGAGTTAGATCCCAATTATCATTAGAACCCTCAAGAATAAACTCAGCACCTCTAGTTAAGTTATCTTGACCAATACCTGTGCCTTCTGGCATCCCGATATTATCGATATCGAAAACAGAACCGTCACGATCTTGGTAGTAATCATAATCAGTTTCACGGTATGAAGCCTGACCTCTTACAGATAGCTCGTTAAAAGGACCAACAGCACTAGCTGAGTCCCAACGAAGACTAGTGAAAGCAGAATCAACATCAAGATTAGAATAAGTTAACTTATCAGAAGAAGTAACGAATGTGCCTTCGGCAGCATCTTTTCTACATCTATCTTGGTGAGCAGCTTCAAAGCCTTGATAGTATTTTCTATCTAAATGGTCTTCACGTGCTCCGCCTTTACTTCCCCAAGCAGGTGCAGCACCAGCTAAAGGACCACCCATGCCATTTGCATGACTTGGGTTAGCATTATAAGCAACATAAGGGTTACACTGAATAGGCTTATTATCATCTCTTCTAACAATCTTGTTTACATTTAAATCAAAAGTAACTTGATCGCTAGGGGTATACCTAAGAGCAGCATTTATTGATCTAGCATTTTCAGCACCAACCATTTTGTTATAGTTGTTATTCTTGTAATAACCTTCGTTGACTTCATTAGCTACAGCAAAACGAGTAGCAACATTATCACTAAGTGGAAGATTTAACATACCACGGAAATCTTGTTGTCCGTGATCAGCAAACCTTAGTGTAGCACTTGAAAGAAATTCTTGTGCAGGCTTTGCTGTAACAATATTCACAGCACCACCAGTAACGTTTTTACCAAATAATGTTCCTTGAGGACCACGAAGTAATTCGATACGCTCGATATCCATAGTACTCATGTAACCACCTAATGAGTTTGGAATATAGTGGCCATCAATATACATACCACTTCCAAAAACAAATACAGGATCTGGATGACCACCACCAATTCCTCTGATAACAATACGAGTATTGTTAGCACGGTCTGATGTAGTCAATGTTACATTTGGAACAAAATCACTTGCATCTTCAATTGACAGAATACCTGCAGCTTCAAGAGCATCTGCACTAAATGCAGCAATTGATAAAGGCAAGTCTTGTAGGCTTTCCTCCCTTCTTCTAGCTGTCACTACAACCTCTTCTAACATGGCTGCAGCTGAAGCACTTTGCTGTGCCGCGACCTGTCCTGAAGTAAGCAGTAATGAGCCCGAAAGGACTGCCATTAAGCTTCCAATAAACAATTTAAATTTCATATTGTCTTCTCCTTAAAGAAATATAAAATAAACAAACAAAAAACAACGAAGACTAAAAATTAGTTGTTTTTCCACAACAGAAATAATTTTAAAAATAATTCCTTCCACCATTAAACATTGGAAATGCATAAGAGTCAAATAACTTTATCATTATTTTGATATTAATATAGTTACAAAAAAACAACTAAATACTAGAACTAATAAGAATAAGGCTCTACTGGCTAGCCATGCTAGGATTACAGATAGAAGGCTCTACTTGCTCACCAAGAGCAAGCCAATAAATATCAATGGTAGCATTATCAGTAAAAATCAGGGGTTCATTGATTGTCATCCTATAACTTAGCCTAGATTGATCATCACTAATAGTAAAAATCTCATGAATTAATATGTTTTTGGATTGAGGTGTCCCATCTCTGTCTAAATTTGGAAAATCTATCCTTGAAGTCTCGACAACTAATGTATTTTGATCTTGCCAAAAACCAGAGGAAAAGCCTAAAGGACCAAAAGGTTGTTGCTCAGCTAATAAATTCTGATCTAAATAAATAGTTCTCAGAATTGCATTTTCTTCCAAGAAAAGTTCTATAATATCGCCTTTATCGGTAAATTCTATCGGATGAGGATTCATATTCATTGCGCTTGGCATACCAGGTGGAACACAACGAACCGCCCAATTATCAACTGGATCCCAACTCTCTCTTGCTAAAATAGCCTCTTCTTTAAATGGTAGGTAGTAACTTCTATATTCACTAGCACGAGGATCTGGAATGCTCCAAACTCTAAAAATCCCCCTATTTTCTGCTTTAGCTTTTGAAAGTTCAGATAAATTAGTCTCCCATTGATCTAGCCCACCAATATTATCACTAGGCCATCTAGGTTGAGCAGTTGGTATAATAATAGCCTCTGTACCATCTTGTAATAAAACATTTGTGGCTAAAACATCTGCAGAATTAAGAGTTGAGACTCGACCAGCAAATTTCATATTACTGCCAATCTCAAATAAATCTTGTGAAAGCCCAGTTCTTTGCAACATATATATTGAGCCAGCCTCAATATCCCAAATAATAGGTTGGCCTGAACTATCAACTCCTGATAGCTTAAACCTAATATGAGGATTGCCCCATGTAAAATCTATAAGCTCGCCTTCAACTTCATAAATTTCTTCAGAAAAATAGCTCCTTGAGTGATGTGAAAAAGCTATACTCTGAACAATAAATACAAGAAAAAGAGTAAAATAAAGCTTATAATTAAGAAAATACAAATCTATCTCCCTATTGGTTAAATTTAAATTTGATTATATCTATGGCTAAAAGAACTTACAATAAAGCATTTAACATATTGATTATTATATTCTTTAGTTGCTTTTCTTATCTCCCTACAAAAGCTCAAGAAACAGAAAACTGTAATCTAAACAATTGGGTCCCTTCTATATTAAAGGCCTGGGATGAAGCTAAAACAATTGATGATGTCGACTGTTATCGTGACCTAGTTAAAAGTATGGATCATGGCAGAGAACTCAGGGATAATTTAATAGCTGAATTTGATAAAAAATTTCCTCGTGCTGGTTATAAAGTTGTTGGTCTAGATCCAATTAATGCGGCTCTGCCGGGCGTGGATAGGCCTATGGTTGGAGCAATGTACGTTAGTATGTTTCTTCCAAATAAAGCCTCCATGCCCATAAACTCTGCAGAAATACTAATTACAGAACCAGATTTCATATTTAGTGTTTCAGATGAGGCGATTAATGAAGCTGAAACACTTGAAGATGTCATCCAACATATTGATAGAATTTATGCCTTTATTGAAACCTTGGCTCCAACTTTTATAAATTCTCCTCCAAACCCTTACTTAATGCAGGCCTCAAATTTAATGGCCCATTGGGGAGTTATAGGAGAAAGCGTTGCTGTCGAACCAACTAAGGAATTTTTAAATAGCCTAGAAACAATGACAGTTACATTCCAAGATAGCAATGGAAATATTCTAGCTACACAACCAGGTTCATATTTAGGTGAAAATCCACTCAATGGAGCTCTAGTTGTCATCAAAGAGTTAAGAAGGAAAGGCGAAAGGCTTATGCCGGGTGATTTAATTAGCTCTGGATCATATATGCCGCCAATATTAGTAACAGAGCCTATTGAGTATAAAACTATCTATGAGGGTATTGGTGGAAAAACAATTTCTGTTAGTACTTCTTTTTATCATTAATTTTTTTTAGGAGGTTTTTATAAAAATGAAATTATCAAGAAGAGAATCAATAAAGCTTGCTGCTGGTCTAGCTGGATCAATGCTTATTAGTAATAGGGCATTATTTGCTCAAAATAATTTAATACTAAAAACTATTCACTCATCTGGTGAGAAGGTACCCGCTGTAGGAATTGGAGCTAGAAACTATAGAGATGAATGGGGAGATAGAGAGACGTATAAGGCTACAATAAAAATATTTAATGAACTTGGTGGTAAAATAATTGATTCAGCGCCTTCTTATGGGAATTCTGAAGAAGTTGTTGGGGCAATAGTTAGAGAGCTTGGTATAAAAAATAATCTTTTCATTGCTAGTAAGGTTGATAGAGAAGGCAAACAAAATGGTATTAATGGAATAGAAAACTCCATAAACTTATTAGATAAAGACCCAATTGATCTTATGCAAGTTCATAACTTAATTGATGTAGAAACACAATTAGAAACTCTTTATGAATTAAAGGATCAAGGTAGGCTAAAATATGTAGGTGTTACTGTTTGGGAGTCTCATGAGCATCAGAGCGTTATTGATCTCATAAATAATGGTCATGCTCTAGACTTTGTTCAAGTAGACTATGCAATTGATAGTAGGGATTCTGCAGACAGGTTACTTCCGTTGGCACTAGATAACGGTGTTTCAATTTTAGTCAATGTGCCGTTCGGCAGAAATAGACTATTTGATCTAACTTCCGGACTAGATTTGCCAGGTTGGGCATTAGATTTAGGATGTCAAACATGGGCACAGGTATTTCTAAAATATGTAATTTCACACCCAGCTGTGACCTGCGCTATTCCTGGAACAACAAAACCTCACCATGCAGAAGATAATATAGGTGCATCTACTGGGGAATTGCCAGATAGCAACTTAAGACTAGAAATGGAAAAATTTATAGATGCATTAACCGTATAGTCAAATAAAAATTACGTAGTAAACATATATGATAATAACCTTTATCAGATTTTTCTGTTTGTTAATGATAACTAGTAATGTGCTTTCTCAAGAAGTAATTAATCACACTAGTGAAAAATCTTTTCAAATAGTAAGAACTAGCGAAGATCTAATAATAGATGGTGTCCTCGATGACAAGGCATGGTCACAAGCAGCCATGATCGATGATTTTCTTCTTTCAAAGCCTACTGAAGGTACCTTGCCTTCAGAGAAAACAGAAATTTATATTCTATATGATGATGATTTCTTATACATAGGAGGAAGATTCTGGGATAGTGAGCCCGATAAGATCGCAGCTACTACGGCCGGACATAGGGTCGATAGATTAGGTGATGATGATCGCTTTGCTATGATTCTTTCTACTTATAATGACCTAAGAAGTGGGTATAGGTTTGAAACTAATCCAAATGGAACTAAACATGAAGGAATATATAAAACTGTTGGTCAGCATTTGCCGGCTTGGGATACTATTTGGTACGCAGGTTCCTCATATAGTAAAGAGGGTTGGGTAACTGAAATTGCCATCCCTTTTAAATCAATCTCTTTTCATCCAGAAAATGATACCTGGGGTATAAATTTCTCAAGAAGCATTAGAAGAAGAGGAGAAGAAATTACTTGGTTATCAAGAAATAGGACATATAACCCAAGTATCGTTGGACAAATGATTGGCCTCAGAGGAATCAATCAAGGCATTGGTTTAGATGTTAGGCCTTCCATAACATTAAATAAAAAAGGGGGCGTCACAGATACAGATCTCATAAGTAGTGAGCCTTCATTAGACATTTTTTATAAATTCACTCCCTCACTGAATGGAACATTAACAATTAATACAGATTTTTCTTCTACTGAGGTAGATACAAGACAAGTTAACCTATCAAGATTTAATCTTTTCTTTCCAGAAAAAAGATTATTTTTTCTCCAAGATACAGATATTTTTGAATTTGGCAGAATTGGAAGTAATACAAATAACAAATCTATAGATGGTCGAGGCGTTAGGGAAAATGGTAGACCATTTTTCTCTAGAAAAATTGGACTAAGCTCCTCTGGTCAGCCAATAGATATTAATCAAGGTGGTAAATTAAGCGGTAGAGTTGGTCGCTGGAGTGTCGGGGCTATAGCTATCAACCAAAGCAAATCAGGAAATAATCATTCTTCAGATTTATTTATAGGAAGAGCATCAGCAAGCATATTAGAGGAATCTTCAGTTGGGTTAATTACAACTATTGGTGACCCTACGTCAAATTTAGATAACTCACTCGTAGGTTTTGATTTTAGATTTCTGAATAGCAGGCTTCCTAATGGAAAAATCATTGAAGCTGATATCTGGGCTCAAAAATCTACTACCCAGGGAATAAGTGGTAAAGATAACGCTTATAGCTTTGAGTTGAGAGCGCCAAATAGCACAGGACTAAGATGGGCTATTGGACAAAAAGAGCTACAGGAAAACTTTAATCCTGCACTTGGTTTTACGAATAGAGTGAACATTAGAGATCTTACTGCCGATTTAGGGTACACCCATCTCTTCGAATCAGCAGATGCATTCACTACTGGTGCTTATGCTCAAGAAATTGTTTCTCTTGATGGGAGCTCTCATTCAAAAATATATACGCTGGAACAAAGATACGCTAAGCCAACAAATGATCGTATATTTATTAGAAATATCATAACTTCTGAACTAATAAATAAGCCCTTTAAAATATACACGCCATCATCAGATCCTGACTCAGCAATTATCATTCCTGTAGGTGAATATAAATTTACGACAACAAGAGCTGGGTTAGGAACAGCAGGATATAGAAAATTAGTTACAGCATTTGCCTTTGAGAAGGGTGATTTTTATAACGGTAGTATGAAAGAGTTTTGGAGTAAGACTACCTGGAAGCCCTTAAAAGAGCTTGCTTTAGAATTAACCTATAAAGTTACTAAAATACATTTACCTCAAGGAAATTTTTCGGCCAAAGTAACAGGACTAACTATAAAATCTCCACTAACTAACTCATTGTCTCTTTCGAGTTATATTCAATACGATAACGTATCTGAAAACCTTGGATTAAATGCGCGCTTGCAATGGATAGTTGAAGATGGAAAAGACTTTTTCATTGTGCTAAATCATAATCTTCAAGACTATGATAAAAATAATTCTTTTGTTTCTAAGATGGCTGATATTAGTATTAAGGCAAATTATATACTAAGATTCTAAATAATGACTTTGACTAGAAAACTATTATTTTTATCCCTCACCCTATTTCCTTATTCTTTTTTACTAGCTCAAGAATTTGAAAGTACAAATAAACCAAATGTAATTTTTATCACAGTTGATGATCTAAATGATTGGATAGAACCACTTGGTGGCCATCCGCAAGTTAAAACACCTAACTTCAATGAATTGGCTCGAAGGGGTATGACCTTTACTAACGCACATAGCTCGGCTGTTGTATGCGGTCCTTCAAGGGCTTCTTTTTTGTCTGGTCTCAGCCCCACATTCACAGGATTTTATGTTAATGGGCCAGATTGGCGTGAAATCCAAAAAATAAATACCGTGAAATCTCTACCTCATTTCTTTAAAGATGCTGGTTATAAAACAACTGGTGCAGGAAAGTTCTTTCATACATCGCAAAATGATATTAAAGCTTGGGATATTTGGTATCCGAGAATAGGTATAGACCGTCCTAATGAAATTGTACCTGGTGGGATGGGTGGCTTGCCTAAAAATAAAAATCCGTACCATGATAGCTTCGACTGGTATCCGCTTGTAGCAGAAGATTCTGCAACTGGAGATGGGCAAATAGCAAACTGGATTACTTCTCAAATAAAATCAAATCAAGGTGAGGAGCAATTTATTGGTTTTGGATTTAGGAGGCCTCATGCACCCTTTTATGTCCCTGAAAAATATTTTGACCTATATCCAATTGAAGCCATTACTATGCCACAAACTATCAAGAATGATTTAGATGATGTACCCAAAATGGCTCTCAAGGTTAATGGAATTGATACTCCAAGCTTTGGGAGTGCTACTAATAGGTTAGCCCATGAATGGGTAATTGAAAATAATCAATGGAGTCAAATAACTCAAGCCTATTTGGCTAGCGTATCCTTCATAGATGCATTGTTGGGAACTATTATAGAGGCTGTAGATAATAATCCTAAAATGAAAAATACTATTATTATAGTTATAGGTGATCATGGTTTTCATATTGGAGAAAAATTAAGCTACCAAAAGAAAACACTATGGCGAGAGTCTACTAGAGTTCCTATGATTATTGTAGCGCCTGGCGTTACAACTCCAGGCTCAATAAGTTCAATACCAGTATCGCTACTTGATATATATCCAACTTTAGTCGAGTTATCAGGACTAGACACTCCTAATCATCTAGATGGAGAAAGCATTGTTCCAATACTAGCTAATCCTGAAATTGATTGGGATAGATTTGCTGTTAGCAATCATGGATATATGAATTTTTCCGTAACAAGCCAAAGCTATCAATATATCCGATATTCAGATAATTCAGAAGAGCTATATAATATTACCAATGATCCTAATGAATTTAAGAACTTAGCTAGCCTAGATGAATTCGGGAACATTAAGCTCCAATTAAAAGAACAATTGCCAAAATATAGCGAGCCCGATGTTAGAGGAATAAGCACTCCTTGGAGAGAGTAAATAAATCCTCCTTTAATTTTTTTTAAGATTTTATTTTTTTCAAAAACGACAAAATTAAGGGGGTTGTTGTTTTCTTCGATTAGTTCTCTGTTCCTGAAAGCCATCCCTGTTTCCAAACTTGCTCATCCCTTAGACTTTTCCAATCTATAGCTTGCTCTCTTTTGGTAAAGACTGCTTCTAATATGCAAGAAAGAACTACATCGTCCTCATCGTAATCTACGCTTGTTACTATGAAGTGCTTCTCTTTGTTTTCTGGATTTACTGCTGTCCACTTACTATTTAAAAGTTTGTTAGTTAGCTTTTTCATCTGCTTAATCTTATCAATTCCCCTGGTGAGGGCTAGAGAGTGTTGATTGTTTTGTTCTTATCCTAGGCTAGTGCGCTACTTCTTCTGGAACACAGCCATAAACTGAAAAACTAAATGATGAAGGTGAATATCTATACCTTACTTCTTGAGGAGACATCATAGTAATTGAATCAAAATAAACAATATCAACTGCCATAAAATTATCATCCCTATAAATTCTCTCAATACTTCTCATGGCCTCTGATTGGGGAACCCAAGTTGATTTATTTGCTCTTACAGATCCAGTATCTGAGATTGATAACTCTTCACTACCACCACCCCTAGCTTCAGTTGAGACTATACCCTCGGAAGCACCTAGTGTATCTATAACCAATGTATCTCCTTCATACCACCCTATAGAGTGGCCAACAGTTGGCATAAAGTGATTATCTAAATTTCTTGCGCTTGGGGTAAATACTAATGGGTGGCCATCCTGATTAAGCATAATAATCCTATGGATATCAAACATTTCATAATGAATCTCTACTCTATCTTCATATTGATCGACTCTCCATACGGTATCTGGCTCATCCCATAAACGACCTATACCTGAAGGTATACATAGAGGATTTAAATCATCTTCAAAAATATTAAATACATCAAGTCTATCATTACCCTCTTCTGTAAGATTTTTAGGTGAATAAAGTCTCTCACTAATATTTGGTATTCCTCGAGTTAACTGCCAAATACCATTTAAATCAGGAGCTGATAAAACTTCTGTGTAGGAAAAAAACAAGAAAATAGGAAATAAAATTCTATAACTTCTTAATATCAATGATCACCCTCTTTTGGAATGCAGCCATAAACTGAAAACTCATACTCAGCCGGCAAATAAATATAGCTTACATTCAAAGGTTCTTTCATTAAAATTGGATCAAAATAACTTATCTCTAAAGAAATATTATTTCCATCCTTAGAAATTCTCTCGATACTCCTTAAAGCTTCAGTCTGAGGGAAAACATTAAACCCCAAAGTAGTAATATAGCTGTCAGTAAAACCAAGTGTTTCTATGAAAAGGGTATCTCCTTCATACCACCCTATAGAATGTCCTAAATTTTCAATATAATTCCCATTAATATCAGTAGTGCTAGGAATGAAATCTATAGGATGATTTCTCTGATCAAGGTTAATAACTCTCTTGAGATCAAATATCTCATAAAAAATCTCAACCCTGTCATCATATTGCTCAATCCTCCAAAGTGTATCTGGCTCATCCCACAAACGACCTACCCCAGAAGGAATGCAATAAAGACTAGGATCGTCAACTAAAACATCATAATCATCGAGCCTTCTTTGACCCTCTTCTGTTGGTTTCTGTTCAGAATATACTCTCCAAATATAATCACCTTGCCAATTTACCATCCAAGTACCTTCTAAGTCTGGATAAGCAGAAAAAGTGCAAAGAGGTAGTAACGCAAAAGAAAGTAATAAAATATTCAAATATCTCTTATACATAATATCTAGTGAATAAAATTATCATTTAAAGAACACTCATAAGGATTAATAGTCATGTCTGGTCGCCAAATCATTGGGATAACCGCTGTTACTGGCCTTGTGAAAGTTTCTGGGTCGCTTACTGTTATTGAATAAGTCATATAGTTGGTATCTTCACCAACTGTAAATTTTTCTAAAGTATTTACCATTTTGCTTTGCCTGACTGTACCAATATGATCAAAATAAGGCCAGTCTATATTAGAGGTATGGATAACTAAACTATCACCCTCCCAACTTCCGGTTGAATAGCCAAGAGGGGAAAATTTAATCTCTTCTTGAGTATTAGTAGACATATTAACAGTTCTCTCTATATCAGATATCTCACCCCTAATTATAATTACGTCACCTTCTTGCTTTAAGCTAAATGGATGAACAGCGGTTGTTCTCATAGCAGCAGGCATACCAGGAGCTAAACATAACATAGTAGGATCTATTTCAGAGCTATAGGATGCTTGCTCCAAAGATGCTTTCTCGGTTAAAGGCAAATCAGTAAATTCATTTTCAGACCATGCTTGTGGAAGCCACACTCTAAATAATCCATGGCCAGAAGAGTCAGACAAGTTATTAAGAACATCTTCAGATGAAACTCGATTAAAACCTCTATTTATATCAGACCAAATAGGTTGAGTACGCCCTCTCACACTAACCTCCATACCATTTGGAAGCAGTACGTTTGATGTTGACAAGACATTTGTTCTTCGTTTTGATGGTGTTCCATAAACTCTTAAATTATCACCTAAATTAACTAACGTATTATCAAAACCCTTTCTATTGAGTGAGATTAAATCCTGAAACTCCAAGTCCCATATTGAAATGCTTTCGTCGAGATTTTCTACTTCTAATTTTAATCTGACATGAGGATTACTCCAGCTACTTGCAATAACTTTCCCAATCAATTCAATTGGCTCATTTCCATGATATTCAGCATGTGAATGATGACTATTAACATTAGAAATAATTAATGGGCTAGATAAAAAAAACATAGTAATAAAAAATTTCATACTTATCTCCTATATGGATTATTTGGTAGTTCTACTATAACTCTACCATCAGGCAATATTGCCTCAGTCATATCAATTGTATTTTCCTGTCTGCCCAGAAAACCAGTAAGTTTTATTTCAGTTTGCTCAGTCATTGCATCAAAATCAAAACTTCCTCTTCTCAAGGCTATGGTAGCAAGAAGCTCAACTAGCCAATCTTCTTTTTCACCAGCCTCATTTGTTACCTCTAACACAAAAGAGGCGTGAGGATTAATCCATTTAGTCGATTTAATTTTACCCTCAAGCGTTATTAACTGCTCAGTAAAATGCAGTGCTTTAGAATGATGGGCACTCGTAAAAACTGGCAATAAAAAAAAGGAGATAGTTAGGGTTTTAAAAATATACGTCATCACTATAACTACAGGTCTCTTCTATAAAAAAAAGCATTTTCTGTTATGCTTGTTCCATCTGATAAAATAGCCTCTCCAAAACGCATAGTATTTTTTTTAATGCCATTTCGTCCAGAAAGCTTAATAGAGGCACCATTTGTTAATGCATCGAAATTAAAATTACTTCTTCTCAAGGCTATAACAGCAAGAAGCTCAACTAGCCAATCTTCTTTTTCACCAGCCTCATTTGTTACCTCTAACACAAAAGAGGCGTGAGGATTAATCCATTTAATATCTTTTATTCTACCCTCAACTGTAACTATCTCTTGAGTGAAATTAAGAGCAACCGAGTGATGAGACAAGGCCAAGAAAGGACAAGCCAAAAAAAACAAAAAAATATACCTAATCCATCCAAACATATTAAACCTTTTTGTATCATCTTTATTATAATTATATTAGTATAATACAGCACTAAATGCCAATTGATCTTAGATAATGTATAGACTATTAATTATAATTTTATTCTTTTTTGAGTACGCTGATGCTCATCACTCAATGGCGTCATATACTACTGAATTAACTGAATTTGCTGGAGAGATTGTTAGCATAGAATGGAGAAACCCACATGTTGTTTTTTCGCTGATCAGCACAAAAGATAAAGAGCAATGGAGATTTGAGGCTGAATCAATTTATGTGCTTAAAAGAGCCGGAATAGATGAGAAAATAATAGAAGTAGGAGAAATAGTTAGAGTTGCCGCCAATCCTTCTAGTCTAAAAGCTAGAGATGCTTTAGCAAAAAATTTACTTAAGGCAGACGGTACAGAAGTTATTCTTCACCCTACATCCAAACCGCTATGGAGTAACAATCTGTTAGGTGTTTTTGGAAGAAATACTGAGAATAATCCAGATATTGATACTATCTCTGAAAATAAAGGTTTTTTTAGAACTTGGAGTAATCCTGGAACCTTTCCAAAACTAATAGCTAATCTACCTTTTACTAAAGAGGCATTAGAATCTAGAAATGAATGGGATACTGCAGATAACTTTGCAACGAGATGTGAGGCTGAAGGCATGCCAAGAATAATGAGAAACCCTCATCCTTATGAGTTTATAAATCTAGGTGACACGATTCAAATTAAAACTGAACTATATGATACTGTCAGGACTATTCATATGGAAAGTAAATCCTCAACCACTAAACTAATACCATCTAGACTAGGCTATTCTGTTGGAAGATGGGAAAATAATGAGCTGGTAATTATAACATCACATATTAATTGGCCATATTTTGATAACATCGGAACTAGGCAAAGTAAAAACGTTTTAATTGAAGAGCGATACGCTCTAAGTGATGATCAAGGTCAGCTACATTACCACTTCTCAATTAATGATCCCTATACTTTTATCGAGGTAGCAACAATTGAAGGTTATTGGGCTGCACTTGGAGAAAAGCTAGAGCCATATAATTGCAGACTATATTAGTAAATCTTTCTACCTACTATCCCTCAATGACTCAACTTTACCTTTTAAGTAATTATAAGTATTTTTTTGTTCGTGGGTAAGCTGATCCTCTAATAAGTTTTCATACTCGTATGGATCTTCCAATAAATCAAAAAAAGCTTCTTCCATATTATAACGAATAAATTTATAACGATTATCTCGGATTGCATAATCGGCGTCCGGAATACCAACAGTACCTCCGGAAAAACTATCAGCATAGATCCATTCTCGTTGAGAGCTTGTATTCAAATTTTTTAAAATGGGTAAAAAGCTTACTGAATCTGTAACTATATCTTCAGGGACAGCTTCTTCAGGATTTATACCTGCCATTTCCATCACAGTGCTAAATATATCTGTAGAGTTAATAAGAGCATCAGATCTACCATTATCAATATCTGGACCAATAACTATTAAGGGAACATTTATACCGCCTTGGTAAATAGTATTTTTTGCAAAACCTTCGCGAAATGGTGGCAAAACTAAATCATTCAAGGTCCCGTTATCACCAATAAAAATGACATAAGTATTAGCAAGTACCTCTGGCGATATTGATGTGAGAAGTTTACCTATCTCTATATCCATTGACTCAACCATAGCCTTAAAGAATTCTGGCCCCATATCATATGAGTATTCAGCATCTCTATCCATATGAGAAAAATCTGAATTGATAAACTGTTCTGGAGGCAAGTGTAAAGGTGTATGAGGTAAATTAAAAGCAAACCACATAAACCAAGGATCATCGCCCTGATCCTCTATCCATTCAATAGCATCATTTACTTTTCTATCTGGGGCATAGCCTGTTACGCCTGTATTAGTTCCATTTATTGTTTGAATCCAAGAGAAAAATGAAGGGGTCGTTCCTCTAATACTGCCCGAATAATGATCAAATCCAACTAAATTAGGATGGTCTGTCCAGCCATTATCGGCTAGGGCTAAGTGCCATTTACCTATAGCTGCTGTCTTGTAATTAAGATGATTATCAAAAGCCATAGGAAGCGTAAATTCATTTAGAAACAATCCATGAGTAGTATTAGTCCCTACTCTGGTCCCCATACTTCCTGCCATACCAGGCGTTCTTCCCTCAGCTGTTGCCCAAGCAGGGAGTCTTGGCGTATCAGGTAAAACTCCACCTCTTGAGGTAGAAGGTACGGCACCACCTATGCCAGTTCTAAATCCATATCTTCCTGTTAATGCAGTTGCTCTTGTAGGAGAGCAGACAGGCTGAGACCAGAAATTGCTAAATAAAATGCCTTCATCTGCCATCTGGTCAAGGGTAGGTGTAATTCCAACATCCTCATTCAAGCCATAAGCTGCAAGTGTTTCATTACCCATATCATCACCAATAATTAATAAGATATTAGGTGCTGAAAAACATAGATCTGAAACAAATAATAATAATAGTATTTTTAAAATTTTTTTATTCATAGTTAATTTACTAAAAAAAACCCCAGCTAAAAAACTGGGGTTTAATTATATTGAACTTATAAAGAAATTAGAATCTATAAGTAATATGAGCTCCAACTTCTCTTGGCATTCTTGGAGTAATTTGATAAACACGATCTTTACCAGATACTACTGGAAGACGATCTTTATAATACATATTAATATATAAAGGCTGTGTTTCATTGGTAAGGTTATTACCATATAAAGTCACATCCCAGTTATCACTCATAAAGCTAAGTGTTGCGCTTTGAGTCCAGATCTCAGGCATAATAGCCCAATTCATAACATCAAGATAACGCTGACCTGAGTAACGTGAAGCAAGTCTAGCTCTTACGTCCCATCCAGAATTACCTAGTGGAGCCATATAAGTAGCAGATATAGATCCTTTCCTTGTATGGTGAGCTTCTAAAGCATTTCCACTAATATCTACACAATCAGAAAGTACGCCATCAGCTGCAACAGTTTTATCAGCAGTTACGCCATAATCAGTAACTGGTTCTTCATGGCAAGTATCTGTGTAAGTGTTATCCATCCATGCAAAACCACTTCTAATTGTCCAGTAATCATTAAGAGCAAGCACAAAATCTATTTCGAGACCCTTCATATCAGCTGAGCCTTGATTGGTATAAATCTGACCACTTTGCGTATATTCCTCATCATAGGAATCGCCAGTAAATCCACTCCAGTCAAGACCTCTATTCATGATCATGTTTTCCCATTTAGAGGAGTATAAAGCAACATTATAAGCTAGCTGATTATCAAAAGCCTGTCCCTTAAGACCAATTTCATAACTAGTTAAGGTTTCTTCATCAGCCTCTCTGAAAGTTGTATGATCATAAGTAATGTGTCCAGCTGCTTTAGCTGCCGCTAGAGATGCTATACGAGTAGTATCAGCAAATGTGGGATTTGCTGTAGCTGGGTTAGTTCCCTTAGCGCCTTGTAAATATAAAGTAACATCATCATTTAGCTGATGTGTCAAAGATACACGAGGTGAGAACGCATCTGTTTTTAAAGGAATTACGTAGCCTGACAGAGGCTCTCTTGTTATGCCCTCATCAGTTTGCTGACGGAACTCAGTTGAAAGAGAAGTTCTATCTGATAAATCATAAGTTAAGTTAGCATAATAACCAATAGTTTTAGCATCCCTATTCTGAGCTCTATTAGCTACTGGTGTTTTACCTATAGCTGTAGCTAAAGCTGGATCAATTATAGCTGCATATTGTTTATAAGAGAGATCATTACGATAGAAATCATATGAAGAAGCTCCAACTACCCATCTAAGAGCAGAATCAGCAGAAGATATCCAACGAACATCGTAATATTTTTCATCATGATAACGAGGACTTGCACCAGCCACACAATGTTTTTCTTTAAGCTTACCTAAACTCTTCATTGTACATGGATTATCAAATCCATCTTGATCATGCCAACGAATTCCTGTCTCTTCAACTTTGGCAGCTTGGAATTGAATAGTTTGTCCATTATCTAAGTTATAGTTAAACTCCATTTGAATTCTTTCATTATCAACCCTAACGCCTGGGTTAAGTGTTGAATAGGACTTTAAAGTGTTATAACCATCTGTACCTACAGCATAAGGTGCCGCTGTTTGTCCATTAGTTGGATGCGGAGCATTCAAGTCAAAATTTCGTCCAATGCTTTGCTGCACACTCAAGAAATCACAGTTAGCCACTCCATCAAGATAGTGATTCTTCTTCTTATCGGTAAGGTTGAAATTTGAACAAGCTAAGACCTCTCCAGCTGTTGCTACATAGTCTAATGAAGTTCGATCATTAGCTTCCATCTTAGAAAGACGAACTTCTAAATCAAACTTATCACTTGGAGCCCACTTAAGTTTTGCACTTATATAATCAGTTTCGGTTCCACCTAACCAAGTACCATCAGTGGCTTTCCACCAATCTGGGCCTCTCAAATCTTCGGTATAGTAATCTAATGTATAGCCAAGAGTATCTGTAATTGGACCACTAAGACCGAGGTTCACTCTATCCCTTTGAAGGTCAGAACTAGAAATAGTTGCTTCTATTTCTGTTTCTTCACCAGGATCTCTTGTCACATAGTTAAAGGCTCCAGAGAAGGTTGATCTTCCAAATGCAGCACTTTGAGGACCTCTTAAAACTTCTACCCTCTCTAATCCTACAAACTGAATAAAAGCAGTATTGCCCAATACTGGAACACCATCTATAAAGTTACCTGTTTTTTGTTGTAAAATATTTTGTGAAGTAGTGGAAACACCTCGAATAGATGGACTGGCGCCAATTCTATCCTTACTTTGGCGATAATCTACTCCAGGAATCTCAGCATACATATCATAATGATCTAGAAAATTTGCCTCTTCAAATAATTCATTACTCAAAACACTTATCGCCACAGGGACATCTTTTAGTGCTTCCTCTCTTCTTCTTGCGGTAACAACTATCTCTTCAAGTAAAACTGCTTGTGCCTGAACAGTTGAAACTGTTGAGGTCATAAAACCAGTAGACATCAACATTGTAAATACTAGTGACAGAAAAAAATATTTAACTCTCATTTATGGCTCCTAATTTAATAATTTCTAGAAAATTATATATAAATAAAATATTACAACTTATGATGTTACTTTTTTCACTACAATATGTCCACACTAATATACAATCGTAAGTTATTATTTTTACTATTAATTAATATCCTTATAACTTTATAGCTTAAGTACTTATTTTTTTTGTTGTTTTTATGATACAGATAATAATCTTAAAACCACTGTGATAAGGAAGTACGCCATAGTAAAATATTTTTTTATATAAATTAAAGGAACGAAATGCTTGACGATATAAATAAAGAACAGCTTGATAAAATGCAAAACGGTAATGGCTTTATTGCAGCTTTAGATCAAAGTGGTGGCAGCACTCCAAAAGCATTAGGCTTGTATGGTGTCAATGAAGATGCATGGTCAAGCGATGAAGAGATGTTTGCCCTCGTTCATAAGATGAGAAGTAGGATAATTAAAAGCAGTTCATTCAAAGGTGAAAATATATTAGCAGCAATACTATTTGAAAATACGATGGATAAAGAAATTGATGGCATACCAACAGCTGATTATTTATGGAAAAATAAAAATATTGTTCCTATCTTAAAAATAGATAAAGGACTCGCTGAAGAAATAAATGGCGTTCAACTTATGAAACCTATGCCTGAATTAAATACCCTCTTAAATAAGGCAAACTCAAAAGGAATTTTTGGCACTAAGATGAGATCAGTAATCAAACAATATTCAGAAAATGGAATAACGGAAATAGTTAATCAACAATTTTTAATTGCCAAAGAAATTTTATCTTCTGGCCTAATTCCAATAGTTGAGCCAGAGGTAGATATTCATTGCCCGGATAAAACAAGCGCTGAAGAGAAATTAAAAAGTTGTATTCTTGAGAACCTAGAAAAACTAGATTCAAATGACTTAATAATGCTTAAACTGACCTTGCCTGAAAAAGACAATCTTTACTTAGATTGTATAAAACACCCAAAAACACTTAGAGTTGTAGCATTGTCCGGCGGTTATAGCAGAGATGAAGCAAATAATAGACTAACAAAGCAAAAAGGAATGATCGCTAGCTTCTCAAGAGCGCTCTCTGAAGGGCTATCTACTGATCAATCAAATGAGGAATTTGAAATACGATTAAGTAATTCGATCAATGAAATTTGTACAGCATCAATTAGTTGAAATTATTTCTCTATTCTTCATATAAGGCCTCAAGATATCTGGAATAGTTATCGTTCCATCTTCATTTTGGTAATTTTCTAATATAGCTATTAAGGCCCTTCCTACTGCTACTCCAGAGCCATTTAAAGTATGAACTAATTCTGGTTTTTGCATTTCCAAGTTCTTCCATCGTGCCTTAATTCTCCTAGACTGAAAATCTTCACAATTACTACAAGAAGAAATTTCTCTAAAACAATTTTGACTAGGAAGCCAAACCTCAATATCAAAAGTTTTTGAGGCACTAAAACCAGTATCTCCACTACACAATGTAACCACTCTATAGGGAAGATTTAGCTTTCTAAGAATGATTTCTGCATGGCTCAAAAGCTCATCTAGTGCGTTATATGAATCTTCTGGCTTTACAATTTGAACTAATTCAACCTTATCAAACTGATGCTGACGAATCATTCCTCTTGTATCCTTTCCATATGATCCTGCCTCTGACCTAAAGCAAGGAGTATGAGCAACAAGCTTCATAGGAAGATTTTCAGCCTTAACTATTTTATCTCTTAATAAGTTAGTTAATGGCACTTCAGCTGTTGGAATCAAGGCCAGATCCTTTTCTCCATCTACAAAAAATAAATCTTGTTTAAATTTTGGGAGCTGACCTGTACCAAATAAAGTTTGGGAATTGACTAAATAAGGGAGGTACATCTCCTCATAGCCATGCTCTAATGTATGTATATCAATCATAAATTGAGCTAAGGCTCTATGCAACATAGCTAAATCATTTCTCAATACAGCAAATCTACTACCTGATAATTTACTAGCACCCTCTAAATCTATCAGACCAAGACCCTCTGCTAGTTCAACATGATCTAATGGATCGAAACTAAAAGTTTTTGGAGAGCCCCACTCAGTATGTAATTTATTTGAGGAATCATCTTTACCTTGTGGAACTGACTCATGCAATAAATTTGGTAGATCTTGGGTTAATCTATCAAGATTTTCATTTACTTGTTTTAACTTGCTTTCTTCATTAATGAGAGAGGCACTAACATTATCAACATCTTTTTTTATTTCTGAGATATCTAAGCCTTTGCCTTTGTTTTTTCCAATAGATTTTGAGATCTTATTACGCTGCTGTCTTAACTGCTCAACTTTAATTTGTAGTTCCTTACGACTCACCTCTAGAAGTCTTAATTTATTTTTATCTAAAACATATCCTCGCTTAGCAAGATTGTCTGCTACAAAATCTAAATCTGATCTCAGTAATTTTGGATTAATCATAAATTCTTCTAAGAATAAAATTGGAGATAATTATGCCTACAATAATACCAGAAACATTTGCAAATAAATCATATAACTCGAAAGCTCGATAAAGAGTATAGCCTTGAATTACCTCCAAAGAAAAACCTAGTATAAATAAACTAACTCCTAATCTTAGGTATGCCTGCATCTTATGAGGTTTAGAAAAAAGTATAGTTAGAAGAGCATAAGATAAAAAATGAAATAGCTTATCTATTGGATAATCAGAATAGCTTGATGGAGTAGACAACGGAAAAGGAATAATGCTAAAAATTATAACTAATAAAAGTAGAAACCAGCTAATAAAGTTCCTAATAGAATTTTTATAGCTTTCTAATAAATTTTTAATCATCTTCTAGAGAGCCGATTAAGTCAGCATCTTGAGGTAAGTCAAAAATAAAAATATCTTTTGAGATATTAGTTTCGACTGAAACATCAAAAAAAGAGATATGAGTTTTTTGACCTAAGCTATTTAAGAAGTTTAATTCTTTAAGAGAGTCGCTCTCAAAACCCAAAAAAAATGCTCTTATGTCCAGTTGCTGAGATCCAAAATCAATCTCAAACCACTCTATACCATTTTTCAAATAAATACTGCTTATTGAGAAAGTATCGCTATCAGATGAGGCTTCGCTTAAAATATAGGCAGGTGTATGATAAAGCTTATCATCCTGGGGCATAACAGTAACCTGATTCAGGTCTTTATCATAAAACCATATTCTATTTCCATCAGCTAACAAGATCTGCTCATATGGATCACTATAATTCCACAAAAATTTATTGGGGCGAAGAATAAATACACTTCCAAAACTTCTTGAAATTAGATTACCTTGATTATCATATAGATCTTGACGAAAGCCGGCTTGAAAGGTATCTGAAGAACCTAAAAACTTACCTAAAGTAGATTCATTAGGGCTTGGAATTGAGTGTTGGGCAATTGCTAAATTAATTAGAAATTGAGAAATTCCTAGCGAAAAAATTACAATAGATAAACTAGCCTTCTTCAGGATTAGGTGGCACCAATACATCTCTTGATCCATTAGATTCGAGTTTACTAACTATACCAGCTTCTTCCATAGTTTCCACCATCCTAGCTGCCCTATTATAACCAATCTTTAAGCGTCTCTGAACACCTGAAATAGAAGCTTTCTGAGTTTTAATTACTACCGCTACTGCCTCATCATAGAGTGGATCTTGTTCGCCATCTAAAGCTGAGGATCCACCAATACTTGAAGATTCATCTTTCCTATCAGCAATTATCTCATCTATAAATGACGGCGGGCCAGCTGTTTTCAAACTATTAACTACAGCATGGACCTCTCCATCAGAAACAAATGCACCATGAACTCTTGTAGGTATAGAAGAACCTGGGGGCAAATAAAGCATATCACCGTGGCCTAAAAGCTGCTCTGCCCCTCCTTGATCCAGGATTGTTCTAGAGTCAACTTTAGCAGAAACTTGAAATGCTATTCTAGAAGGTATATTTGCTTTTATAAGTCCAGTAATTACATCAACTGAGGGTCTCTGAGTTGCAATTATCATATATATTCCAGATGCTCTAGCTTTTTGTGCCAACCTTGCAATTAATTCTTCAACTTTTTTACCTACCAGCATCATCATATCTGCTAATTCATCAACTATAACAACTATTTCTGGAAGTGGCTCAAGATGCAAAGCGGTATTTAAACCATCATCACCCTTTTCAAATAAAGGATTTGTAATAGGGTCTCCCTTATCAAGAGACTCCCTAACTTTATTATTGTATCCAGAAATATGCCTTACCCCTAAATGAGCCATTAGGTTATATCTTCTATCCATTTCACTTACACACCACCTTAGAGCATTAGAAGCTTGCTTCATATCGGTCACAACTGGAGATAATAGGTGAGGAATGCCCTCATAAACTGAAAGTTCTAACATTTTTGGATCAATCATTATTAATCTAACTTGCTCAGGAGTTGATTTATAAAGCAAGCTTAGAATCATTGCGTTTATTGCTACAGATTTACCAGAGCCAGTGGTTCCAGCAATTAATAAATGTGGCATCTTAGCTAAATCAGCAACAACTGGCTGCCCACCAATATCTTTTCCTAATGCTAAAGTTAATGAAGATCCCATATCATCATAAGTCTTAGACTTAATAATCTCTCCTAAAGCTACGAGCTGTCTTGCTTCATTAGGTATCTCTAATCCAACAAAAGGCTTTCCTGGAATAACGTCTACCACCCTTACACTTATCGTAGAGAGTGACCGAGCAAGGTCCTTGGAAAGGTTTGCTATTTGATTAACCTTTACTCCTGCAGCAGGTTTAACCTCAAACCTAGTAACAACAGGGCCAGGCTGAACAGAAATAACCTCAGCCTCTATTCCAAAATCATTAAGTTTTAACTCTACCAATCTTGACATTGCCTCTAATGCATCCTGTGAGTAACCACCTTTAGCTTCTGGAGGGTCGTCCAAAAGAGAAAGTTCTGGAATGTCAGAATTATTTATTGTTTCGAATAAAGGCACCTGTTTTTCTTGATGTGAGCGATCACTCAGCTCTACCCCTTCAATAGATGGCTCAATTTTTACTTTTTGAGAAGAGGTCTTTTTAATTCTATCCTTTTCAAAAGTTTTTTTTCTTTCCTTTTTAGCTTGATAACCTTGGATAGTAATCTTAATCTGAGAAACTGAAGAACTTAATAAAGATAAAAACCTCAAAATTAGCCAACCAAGCTTATCTATTACTTTTAGCCATGAAATTCCACTAAATAACGAAATACAAACAAATAGAGCAATCAATAAAAGTAGTGTTGCCCCTAACATGCCCAGAAGATTTAATAAATTTTGTCCAACTAGCTGTCCTGCAACTCCTCCAGCAGTTTCTCTAAGATCTCGAGAAAAAAAATGTAACGTAGCTAACCCACAACTAGAAAATAATAAAAATAGAAACCCAATAGCTTTCCATAATATATGCACAGGAGAAAATACTGACACTTTTGCCTTATATCTTAAGTACCCAATAAAAGAAAAAATTACAGGAAAAAGATATGCTGGATAGCCAAAAAACATAAAAGATAAATCAGCAATCCAAGCACCAACAGGGCCAATTTTATTTGAGATCTCTAGACCAGCTCCTGAAATACTAAAAGCTGCATCGTTCTGGTCATAAGTCGCAAGTGCAATAAAAAAAATCATTGATAGGCCTAAACATAGCCATAATATCGACTCTCTTAATGCTCGTGACCAAGGCGAATCTTCTGAGGAAATCATAACTAATTATAAAACTTTCTTTCAATAATGTAATCAATATTAACTATAAATAGCTAAAGATGATGAAAGTTTCTAAGAAAAAAAGTAAAATAATGTAAAATTATGGCAAAAGAAGAAGCAATACAAATGGACGGGATTGTTATCGAGACTCTCCCAAATACTACCTTCCGTGTAGAATTAGAGAACGGTCATGTAGTTACTTCGCATATCTCTGGAAAAATGCGTAAAAATTATATACGGATCCTAAAAGGGGATAAGGTAGCTATAGAAGTTACACCCTACGATCTTAGCAAGGGCAGAATTATATATAGAGACCGTTAGGATCTACTTAATACCTTCTCTTTCGGATCAGTCTTCAATTCTAATTCTCTTGTTTTTTTATTTACTAAAACCTTCACATTCCCGCCAGAGGATAAATCTCCAAACAGAAGTTTTTCAGCTAAAGGTTTTTTTATATAGTCCTTAATTACTCTTTCCATTGGTCTTGCACCCATATTAGGATCAAAGCCTTTTTGAGCTATCCATTCTCTTGAAGGAGTATCTATCTCAATACAAACATTTTTACTCTCTAATTGAATTTCAAGTTCAATAATTAATTTATCTACAACTCTATATATTGATTTTTTGTCCAAATTACTAAAATTAATTATTCCATCAATGCGATTTCTAAACTCTGGGGAAAAGATTTTTTTAATTGCTTCTTGGCTATCACCAGAATGATCCTGATCTGTAAAGCCTACTGAAGGCCTTGCCATCTCTTCAGCACCAGCGTTAGTGGTCATAACTATTGTTGTATTAGAAAAATCTGCTTTTCTTCCATTGTTATCGGTTAGTATTCCATAATCCATTACCTGCAATAATAAATTAAATACCTCAAGATGAGACTTTTCTATCTCATCAAGAAGAAGAATAGAATGTGGGTTGCGTATAATTGACTCTGTTAGTAGGCCGCCTTGATCGTGCCCTACATAACCAGGAGGAGCTCCAATTAGTCTAGAAACGGTATGCTTTTCCATATACTCCGACATATCGAATCTTATCAACTCTACCCCTAAAATTTTAGAAAGCTGTCTTGTAACTTCGGTTTTACCAACACCTGTAGGACCAGAAAGAAGAAATGTTCCCACTGGCTTACTTTCCTCAGCTAAGCCTGATCTTGACATCTTAATAGCAGAAGATAATATGTTTATTGCTCTCTCTTGGCCAAAAATAACAAGATTTAGATCTCTCTCAAGATTTTTTAATTTATCCTTATCAGAAATTGATAAAGTCTCTAATGGTAATTTTGCTATTTTTGCTATAGTTTTTTTAATCAAATCAACATCAACAAATTTTTTCTTAGAATCACTGGAATATATTTTTTGGCTTGCCCCAGCTTCATCAATAATATCAATAGCCTTATCTGGAAGAAATTTCTCTTTTATATGCTTATTAGATAGCTCTACTGCTGCCACCAGAGACTCGTCTTCATATTTTATTTTATGATAATCCTCAAATCTAGATTTTAATCCACGTAATATTTCAATAGTCTCGTATATAGTAGGTTCATTAATTTCAATTTTTTGAAATCTTCGAGCTAAAGCAGCATCTTTTTCAAAAATTCTTCTAAACTCATTGTAAGTAGTTGACCCAATACATTTTAAAACTCCATTCGCTAAAACTGGTTTTATAAGATTTGATGCATCTATAGCTCCGCCTGAGGCAGACCCAGCGCCTATGATATTATGAACCTCATCAATGAAGAGAATAGCATCAGGAACAAGACTAATCTCCTTTATGACACTTTTTAATCTTTCTTCAAAATCTCCTCTGTATTTGGTGCCTGCAATAAGAGATCCCATATCAAGTGAAAAAATGATTGTATCCTTAAGGACTTCAGGAACTTTGCCGTTAGAAATTAACCAAGCAAGCCCTTCAGCCAAAGCTGTTTTACCAACTCCAGGCTCACCTACTAAAAGAGGATTATTTTTTCTTCTTCTGGATAAAATCTGAATAACCCTTTCTATCTCTTTATTTCTTCCAATCAGAGGATCAATTTTACCCGATTTTGATAACTCATTAAGATTGAGCGTATAAGCATCTAAGGGATTTACCTTCTCCTCTTCTCTCTCATTATTTGTTCCTCTAGCCCCGCCCTTATCAGTTCCAAAAGTATCTAAATCTCTATTAGAGCCATGAGAAATATATCTGACTACATCAATTCTAGCTACTCCATAAGATTCCAATAAATAAAAAGCTTGGGATTGCTTTTCACTAAATATAGCTACCAATATATTTGTAGGGGTTACCTTATCATTTTCACTAGATTGTACTTGATAAATTGCCCTCTGAAGGACTCTCTGGAAGCCCAAGGTTGGCTGAACATCTAGATCATCAAAATTATCTTTATCATTTATTCTAGGGGTAGAATCCTCAATAAAATCTGCAAGATCTTTCTTGAGTAGGTTTGTGTTAACGTCACACACATTGAGGATTTCTAAAATATCAGGAACATTTAGGAGGGCTAAAAGCAAATGCTCAATAGTAATTAGTTCATGCAAATTTTCTCTAGCATTCTGAAATGCATTATTGAGACAATACTCTAGCTCATCAGATAACATTAAATCTTTTCCATTGTGCATAAAAGCGGATGTTGATTTTTTTTTGCTAGAAGCGTTACCTGAGAAACTTTAGTTTCTGCAATTTCATGCGGATAAACTCCGCACAAACCTTTTCCCTTTGAGTGAATATCTAACATAATTTTAGTTGCTTTAGTGCGCTCCATTGAGAAAAACCTTTCTAATACCTCCACAACAAAATCCATAGGAGTAAAGTCATCATTGAGAAGAATAACCTGATAAACTGGAGGCTCTTTCTTCTTAGGTAGTGACTCTCTCACTAATAAATTTTCTTTATTTTCAGAACTTATTTCTAACTGATTTTTACTCATAGTTTTATTTTTAATTATATCTAAAAATTAAGAGTAAATATGTACTTAATTCCCAAATATTATATAATTTTTGAAAACAGAATTATTTTCATAAATTATGAATGTTAATATTGATCTCATAGAATTAAAATCCATATTATCCTCAGACTGGATTATAAGAGCCTATAAATATCTCCCTTTTTTTGTGGCAATTGTCTTGATGTTCTATTTAGCAAATATTTTGTCATCTATAGCCTGGAGGATAATATATAATGATTCAATTGCTATAAATAACCTGCCTGAAATGAGGCAAGAAATTACTAATACTGATAATAATTTAAATATAGACATAAATACTATTACAAATAATAATCTTTTTGGCGTCTTGGCAGACTCAGGATTACCACTCCAGCCAGACTTTTCTAGCTTTGTTAATACACCAGAAACAAATTTAAATATACAACTAAGAGGAGTAGTCTTTGGAGAATCAGACAATAGAAGTGTTGCAATTATCCTTACTGATAACAATGAAGAGAAGGTTTTTAGAGTTAATGACGTAATAACAAATAATGGAACTACCGTGCTTTATGCTATCTATGGAGATAAAGTTATTCTAAATAGGGCTGGCAATCTTGAAACCTTAAGCCTGCCAAAAAATATGGAGGAAAATTCAACCTCTCTAAATATATCAATTCAAAATAACAATGGTGTCCAATCTAATAGTTCTATTCGTAATATAATTACCAATAATGCTTCAAAAATTACTGATATTTTAAGAGTTGCTCCTCACATTCAAGAGGGTAAGATGGTTGGCTTCAGAGTAAGCCCTGGCTCATCTCAAGATCAGTTTGAAACTCTAGGGCTACAATCTGGTGATGTGGTTCTAGATATCAATGGTACTGCTATGTCAGATCCAAGTAATGCTTTGCAAGTATTTGAATCGCTGAACGAATCAACTTATGCTAGTTTAACAATTCTAAGGAATGGTGACAGGCAAGTAATATCAATAGATACCTCTCAGCTTCAGGAATTAGAAGAAAATCTATAATTGCTAGTTATTCATAAAAAAATCTTAGTATTAAGCTATAATAGATAAGACAGGTATGGAGTGGATGAATGATTTCAATTAAAAAACTTATCTTTTGTTTTTGCTTTATGAATTTTTGCTTAGCTCAAGAGCTAACAACACAAATCATGCCTAATTACAGACAAGCTGATATTAGGCAAATCATTGAAGCGGTTGGTGAAGTAACAGGTAAAAACTTCTTAGTTGATCCTAGAGTAGCTGCTGAGGTAACCCTTCTATCATTCTCACCTATGTCTCCTGATACATTTTATAATGCATTTTTAGCTACGCTTCAGGTGCATGGCTATTCTGCACAAGAAAGTGACGGTATAGTTAAAATTGTTCCTGATGCCAATGTAAGAACCCTAGCTGGACCAAACTTCAGTAATAGTGCTGATGATTTTGTAACTCAAACAGTAGTATTACAAAATGTTGCTGTCGCAAACCTTGTGCCTATTCTTAGGCCTTTAATTCCTCAATATGGCCATCTTGCAGCACATGTGGGTTCTAATACTCTAATTATTGCAGATAGATCAGCTAACGTTGATAGAATGCTTTCCATTGTATCAAAAATGGATCAAGCTGCAGATGAAGAAATTGAAGTCATAAGACTTGAAAACTCCTCTGCAAGCGAAATAGCAAGAATGTTAACTAGCTTAAACCAAGCATCAGTTAACGCTGGTAATGCTCCTCCCGCACAAATAGCATCTGATGATCGTTCAAATAGTATATTGATAGGTGGCTCTCTCAATAGTAGATTACGATATAGAGCCTTAATTGCGCACCTAGATGCACCCAACGAATCTGGTGGAGATACATATGTTAGGTACCTAAACTATGCAGAGGCTGAAACATTAGCTTCTAATCTACAGAATCAATTCACAAATATTGCTAGTGGAACTAATTCATCACAAAATTTAAGTATCTGGGCCGATACTGGTACCAACTCCCTTGTAATCAATGCTCCTAATAATATCTTACAAGATATGATTTTAGTTATTGATAAATTAGATATTAGAAGAGCGCAAGTTAAAGTAGATGCCATTATCGTTGAGGTCACAGAAGATGTTTCCGGTGAATTTGGTGTCACATGGGGTATAGATGGCTCAAATGGAAATAATCCAGTTGCTCTGACTAACTTTGGAGGAACTACTTCAGGTGTGGCTCAGATTGGAGCAGCAATTACTAGCGGAGGAGCAACGGCAGCATCTTCCCTAGGTAATCTGGTCCAAGGAGCAGCTATAGCAGTTGGCCAAATCTCTACAGATTCAAATAACGTAAATACTAATTGGGCTGGTATTTTGAGCGCACTAAGAGGAGATGCAGCAACGAATATAATATCGACACCTACTATAGTCACTCTAGATAATGAAGAAGCAGAAATAAGAGTGGGACAGGAGGTTCCATTCCTCACTGGAAGCTTTACAAATACTGGAGGAGTATCTGGATCTGTTAACCCATTCCAAACAATACAGCGTCAGGAAGTAGGCACAAGCTTAAAAATTACTCCTCAAATCAATGAAGGCAGTGGTGTAAAACTTACTATTGAGCAAGAAACCTCAAGTATAAGTGCCGGATCATCAGGAGCTGTTGATTTAATAACAAATACTAGGACAATTACAACTTCAGTTTTTGTGGATGATAGCGATATATTAGTCCTTGGTGGATTAATTGATGATTCCATTAGAGAAAGCGAGCAGAGTGTTCCGCTACTAGGAAAAATTCCTTTAATAGGAGGTCTCTTTAGAGCACAAACTGCACAAGAAGTTAAAACTAATTTAATGGTATTTATAAGACCAACGATTATGAGAGATAGCATTCAAGCAAATTTTGAAACGAATGCTAAATATAGGTATATCAGAGACCTGCAATTACAACAAGCTAATGATGAGATTGCTCTTATCGGAAATGCTGAGAGGCCTATTTTACCAGAATTACCTAGTAACCCCGATCAATAACTTAGGTCATTATTATGGCAGTAACCCCTGAAGATGCATCTAATGAAAAGCAAGATCCTAAAAAAGAGCAATTTTCATTCTCCTTTGCAAAAAAACATGGTGTTTTAGTTGAGGAAAATAATCATCATGGAATTAAAGTAATTTATAGAAAAAATACTTCGATTTCCAGCCTTACCGAAACTAGGAGATATCTCGATAAGCCAATTAAATATATTCCTGTTGATGAAGATATTTTTGCAGAAAAGCTTCAAGTGGCTTTTGAAGCAGCACAATCAAAAAATGTCATTGATGGGATTGATGATGATACAGATTTGATAAAAGTCGCACAGGACATTCCTGAGCCATCAGATATATTAGAAAGCAATGATCAGGCCCCTATCATTAGACTGATAAATGCTCTTCTTACAGAAGCTGTAAAAAGAAATGCTTCAGATATTCATATTGAAACTTATGAAAATAAACTTTCTATTAGATTAAGAGTTGATGGTGTATTAGAAGAAATACTTAAATCTAAACAGGCAGTTTCACCTTTAATTATTTCAAGAATTAAGGTGATGGCTAAATTAGATATTGCAGAAAAAAGATTACCTCAAGATGGGAGAATATCCTTATTAATTGCTGGTCGAGCGGTTGATATAAGAGTATCAACAATACCATCTGGTCACGGTGAAAGAATAGTGCTTAGGCTTCTTGACAAACAAGCCGGTCGTTTAGTTTTATCAAGCTTGGGTATGTCTAATGAGGGGCAAAAAATAACTAACTCAATAATCAAAAGACCTCATGGAATTATATTGGTGACTGGACCAACTGGCTCAGGCAAGACCACAACGCTCTATGCTGCGCTTCAAGAGATAAATGATTCAAAAAAAAATATCCTAACCGTTGAGGATCCTATTGAATATTATATTGAAGGAGTTGGTCAAACCCAAGTAAATAATAAAGTTGACATGACATTTGCCAGGGGACTAAGAGCTATCTTGAGACAAGATCCAGATGTTGTAATGGTTGGAGAAATAAGAGATCTTGAAACTGCACAAATTGCTGTACAAGCAAGTTTAACAGGACATTTAGTGCTTTCTACTTTACATACTAATACTGCAGTAGGTGCGGTAACGAGATTACGAGATATGGGTGTCGAGCCTTTTTTATTGGCCTCAAGCCTAATTGGTATTATTTCACAAAGACTAGTAAGAGTTTTGAATAATGAAAATAAAGAATCATTCAAACCTAGTGAATATGAGATGAATCTACTTAAATTAGATGATGATCAAACTGAAATATATCGCGAAGGATTAGAAGGTCAAGGATATTTGGGTAGGACGGGAATATATGAAGTCATAAATATTGATGAAGAGATGAAAAACATGATTCATGATGAAGCTAGCGAACAAGAATTAGAAAAAAAGGCAAGAAAAAATAGTCCAAGCTTAAAAGATGATGGCATAAGAAGAGTTTTAGATGGTTCTACTTCTGTTGAAGAGATCCTAAGAGTAACTAGAAAAGAGTAGATGGCTGCATATAAATATACAGCTATGGATAAAAAAGGCAAAGAATCTAAAGGTATTTTAGATGCTGATAACTTAAGGCATGCTAGTGTAATTCTAAAGGAAAAAAATCTCATCCCTATAGATATCGATATATCTCAAGGTGAGGATTCTTCTAAATCAGATAAATCTTTTTTATCTATCTCTTTATTAAATTTTAATTTTTTGAAAAAAAAGATTACATCTTTAGGTCTAGCTTTAGTGACTCGTCAACTAGCAACACTGATAAAAGCGGGGCTTCCTATAGATGAAGCTCTTAAAGCGATAACCCAGCAAACCGAACAAGCAAATATAAAAAATATCATTATGGGAGTTAGATCAAAAGTAGTGGAAGGCTATAGTCTAGCCTCTGGTCTTGATGAGTATCCCTCTGTTTTTCCAAATATCTATAGAGCTACAGTAGGCTCAGGCGAACAAGCTGGTAAACTAGATCTAGTTCTAGAAAGATTAGCAGAGTACACAGAATCAAGACATAGTCTTAAACAAAAAATTAGTCATGCTCTAGTATATCCAATAGTACTAACAATAATATCTCTCTTGATTGTTATACTTATGCTTGTGTACGTAGTGCCTAAAGTTATAGGAGTATTTGAATCTACGGGTCAGACGCTACCGTTACTAACAAGGATTCTTATATTTTTATCAAACTTTTTACAGGATTGGTGGTTTTTGGTTATTGGGTTTATTCTCCTAATATACTTCTCCATAAAATTAATACTAAGATCAGATAAAATTAAAAAGAATTATCATAAAATTCTTTTAAGTTTACCTATTATTGGGAAGGTAAATAGAAATATTAATACAGCTAGATTCACTCGAACACTAAATATTTTAAACTCGAGCGGGGTTCCAATAATAGAAGCTATGACCATAAGCAGCACAGTTGTTACCAATCTAGCAATGAAAGAAGCGGTTGAAAATGCAATTATAGAAGTGAGAGAAGGAAATCCTATTTCTAAATCTCTACAAAAATCAAAACTATTCCCAGCAATGAGTATTCATCTTATATCTAGCGGAGAAGCGTCAGGCGAATTAGAAATAATGCTAGAAAGCGCTACGAATCATCAAGAAAGCGAAGTTAATAGCACTATCACAACAATGCTAAGTATTCTTGAGCCTGCTCTTATAATAGTAATGGGAGCAATAGTTCTTATGATTGTTCTAGCTATCCTTCTTCCAATATTTGAAATGAACCAACTTGCTATCTAGATAGAGCTTCTGATAACACCAACTACAACTCCCTCAATAGTTATAGCATCATATCTTATATCCAACTCAATAGTCTTATAGTTCGGATTCTCTGGAACAAGTAGTATTCTTCTCCCCTCCTGAATATATCTTTTAACCGTAACTACATCATCAAGACGAGCAACTATAATTTGTCTATTGCTTATATTGGTGGTTCTATGAACAGCAACTAAATCACCATCTAAAATACCAGCATCACGCATACTCATTCCCTTAACTCTAAGCAAGAAACTTGGCTCTTTAGTAAAAATACCTGTATCAATCTTATAATAAGATTCTATATTTTCTATAGCAAGAACTGGTTCTCCAGCTGCAACACTGCCAAGTAAAGGGATACCCTGATTTATCTTGTATGTATCTTTTACCAATATACCTCTAGAAACACCGGGCATTATGTCAATTACACCTTTCTTTTGAAGGGCCCTTAGGTGTTCCTCAGCTGCATTAGCTGACTTAAATCCAAGCTTTTTAGCTATCTCAGCCCTAGTTGGTGGCATACCAATATCAGCTATTGAGTCTTTCACTAGAGATAATATTTTCTCTTGTTTTGAGGTTAAATCTTTCATAATTATAATTATATATACAAGCTGTATATATATACAATAATATTTATTTTTTTACAATCAAATAATTTCTTAATTGAAGTGTTGGCTACTTTAGCTAATAATATAGTAATTGATAGATTTATCTTAAAACTACCAGGGGTTTTTTATGTTAAAAAAATTACAGACGTTTACATTATTTTCAATCTTAGTATTTATTATTGGTTGTGCTTCTTCTGTTACTCAAGAAGATTTAGCGCGAGTTGAACAAGCTGCGCAGAATGCAGCAGAAATGGCTCAACGAGCTCAATCAACTGCTGATAATGCTATGAACGCGGCAAATGCTGCGCAAGATTGTTGTGATGCTACAAATGAAAAAATAGATAGAATGTTTGAAGCTACAATGCAAAAATAAAACTTGATAATTTTTCTATAAAAACTAACCGCTTGTGCATTCAAGCGGTTTTTTTTAATTCACTTTAACTGGCAATCCGTTTGAGATATTTGCAATCTCTTCTGCATAACTCCAATTAAAGCTAACCTCACCTTTACTAAAAATAGAAATATATGTTTTTGTTAGCTCAGTCATAACACCTCTAGTATCAGCTATTGTATCCTGTAAAGGAGGATGAGCTTCTAAAAAATGACTATTACCAATACTACCTAACTTAAAAGGCTGATTTATAATTTGAACTAATGTTCCTGTTGGTACATCTAAATAGAGTCTTTCTATATCTTCTGGAAACATTCTAATACAACCATGTGTCACTCTCATTCCGACCCCAGCAGGCATATTGGTACCATGGATAAGATAACCTGGAAGCATTAATCTCAATGCGTGATTGCCAAGAGGGTTTTCTGGACCAGGAGGAATAACTCGATCTATCGGTCTATTTTGAGATGCACGCTCATCAATTATTGACTGAGGTGGATACCACGTTGGATTTTCAGCTTTACTATAAATACTTGTATTAACAATAGGCGTACTCCAATCCATTCTTCCTATACTTATTGGATGGGTAACTAAAACTCCCGGTCTATTTTCAGGAAAATAATATAATCGTAGCTCAGGTAAATTAATAACTATACCCTCCCTTTTGATGTTGCTAGGAATAATAAATCTTGTTGGAAGGATAATCTCAATACCCACTTCAGGTAACCATGGATCAATATTTGGATTGGCCATTAATAGCTCATTAAAACCAAGGTTATATTGTCTAGCTAATTTGACAAAAGTATCACTTTCTTTAATCAAATGCTTACCTAATGTACCGACAATATCTTGATCAGATAATATAGTAAACTCATAACAGTAAGTATTTTGCAAAAAAAATGTGGACACAAATATAAAGATACATTTAAAAAAATTAGTACCTAACAAGTGAAGCCCCCCAAGTAAAACCTGCTCCAAAAGCTTCCAATAAAAGAAGATCTCCTTTTTTAATCCTCCCATCTTTAATAGCGGTATCTAATGCTGTAGGTATTGTTGCGGCAGAAGTATTAGCGTGATCAGAAACTGTAACTACTACTTTTTCCATAGGCATATCTAATTTTTCTGCAGCAGCCTTAATAATTCGTAAATTAGCTTGATGGGGCACTAGCCAATCTATATCACTTTTTTTTAAATTATTATTTTTGAGTACCTCATCTACCATGCTACCTAGAGTTTTAACCGCTACCCTAAAAACTTCTTTACCCTTCATATGAATAGTAGCATCCTCAAATACACCCTTCTTTGAGGGCATGCCTCCGCTTGCATACAATAAATCTCTGTATGATCCATCTGAAGCTAAATTTGAGTAAATGATTCCAGGCTTCTCCGACGCTTCAATAATTACTGCACCAGCACCATCCCCAAATAAAACACAAGTCTCTCTATCATTCCAATCTAATATTCTTGATATTACTTCAGCTCCAACAACTAATATTCTTTTCTTGTGTCCAGTCCTAATAAACTGATCAGCTGTTGTTAAGGCATAGATAAAGCCAGTGCAAGCAGCCTCTAAGCTAAAAGAAGGAATACCTCTTACACCTAACTTTTCTTGTAATATAGTTCCGACATTAGGAAAAATAAGATCAGGGGTACAGGTGCCAACAATGATCATGTCAATCTCATTAGGCTCAATGCCTGCGCTTTCAATTGCCAGTAAAGAAGCCTCATAAGCAAGATCGCTAGTAAGCTGATCATCTGATGCTATATGTCTTTGCCTCACTCCAGTTCTTGATACAATCCATTGGTCTGAAGTATCGACAATCTTTTCAAGATCGGTATTGCTTAAAATACGATCTGGCAAATAACTTCCTGTACCTATAATCTTTGAATACATCCTTATTTTATAAACCTTCGATATAATTTTTAATTTCTGAAGTTAAGTCCTTTCTTGCCTCTATTACTGCAATATCAATTGCTGACTCAAAGGCTAAGCTATCAGAATGGCCATGGCTCTTAACTACTATACCATTTAAACCAACAAAAGTTGCGCCATTATACCTTCTAGAATCCAACCTCTTTTTTATCCCTCTAATAGAGCTATTTGCCAGCAAAGATTGAATTTTCCTAAATAAATTTAGATTAAATTCCTGCTTTACATAATAAGTAATTAAGCTAGCAACTCCCTCAATCGACTTTAAAGCTATATTACCTACAAATCCATCTGTAACAACAACATCAGCAACATTTTGAAATATATCACTACCTTCTACAAAGCCAATATAATTTAGATTGCTATCTGACAGAAGCTTGGATGTGTCTTTTACTAAACTATTCCCTTTAATTTCTTCCTTACCAATATTTAGCAACCCTATCTTCGGACTTTCTATACCCATAATATCTTTAGAAACTATAGATCCCATTATCGCGAACTGCAGTAGATTATTGGGGGTAGTGTCAACATTTGCACCTAAGTCGAGCATAAAAACTGGACCATTAACAGCAGGCATCGCTGAAATAATAGCTGGTCGATCTACTCCGGGAATTGTACCAAGAAGAAACTTTGCTGTTGCCATAAGGGCGCCAGTATTTCCTGAGCTCACACAGGCATGTGCTCTTTTATATTTTACCTCCTCAATAGCGAGTCTAAGAGAAGACTTTTTTTTCTTTCTAATAACCTCTAGCGGGTTATCGTTCATGGAGACTACTTCGGTCGCTTCAATAAAAGAAATTCTATCTCTATATTTACCTTTCATAGAAGAGTCAATGTTCTGAAGAGCTTCTGGTAGGCCTACTAAAGTTAGATGAACAGTATTATATTTCTTGAGAATATTGTTAGCAGCTAGAAATACTACTTCAGGACCCCGATCTCCTCCCATTATATCAAGGGCAATACTTAAATCAGAATTCATAAAAAGTCCTTGCTATTATTAAAGAAAATTATTTGCCCTAGTGTTAGCTTTCCTCTTCTTGCGTCTCTTTTGGCTCGGGAATATCAATAATTTTTTTACCGCGATAAAAACCATCAGCAGTTATATGGTGTCTTTGGTGAGTCTCTCCAGTAGATGGATCTATGGATAAAGTAGACATCTTAAGAGAATCATGAGACCTTCTCATTCCTCTTTTAGATGGTGTTTTCCTTCCTTTCTGAACAGCCATAGCTTACATCTCCTCTGAATACAAAAATAAATAGACTAATATTTGCTAATTTTATCAGCAAGACTGCCACATTCAATATTTTTTTTATGTGATGCAATGATTGGTAAAGATAAAATTAGCTCATCTTCGATTAAAACCGCAATATTTAAGCCTTCCTCTGATACTATCAAGATATCCTTACCATCGCTCTCTACAAGGCTAGCTTGATCACTCTCTAACAAAATATATTGAGCATTCTCATTGATATAATGAAAAAATGGTTCTAGACATCTCTGGCATAGTAACTGCACTTTACCAGATATTTTGAAAGTAACCGAACAATGGTACTTATATATTAAAGAAAAATAAAATTCACAAAGGATACTTCCTTCACTTGAAAACAACGAAGAATTTAGCCTTGATAATCTGATAGTTTCAATAAAATCTTTTCCAGAATAGGAAGATTTAGAAAAATTATAGATTTCAGAAAAACTATAATATGACTCAAAGCAGATAGGCATAAATTACACTATAATAGATTTAATAACATTTATTGGTAATTAATATTCTAATATAATATTTCTAATATGAAAAAACTTATTCTTGCATCAAAATCAATCTATAGAAAGGAGCTCTTAGAAAGCCTAGGAGTGTCTTTTGAAACTAGAGTATCAAAAATAAACGAAAAGAAAAAAAGAAATGAAAGTGTTAAGAATCTTGCATCTAGACTATCAAGAGAAAAAGCTGAATCTGTAATAATAAATAATAATTTACAAGAAGTGATTATTGGAGCCGATCAGGTTGCTAGTATTGAAGGCGAAGAACTAAAAAAACCTAATAATGAGAAAATAGCAACTAAACAGCTAATCAGATGTAAAAATAAAAATATCCTTTTTTATAGCGCAGTAACAATAATTGATACAAAAGAAATGGAGTATTACTCAATAAATAGTATTACAAATACAAAAATGAGGAATGTGTCAGAGAAAGAAATAATCAATTATCTTAGAAAGACTAATCCCTATGATTGCTCAGGAGGAATAAAAATAGAGGGAGTAGGAGTTGGGCTTTTTAAATATATTAAATCTGATGACCCTTCTTCAATACTTGGCTTACCTTTGATTTGGGTATCCAAAACTCTAAAAAAACTTGGCATTAAAATACTTTAGCTAACAAGCCTTTTATGTAGTTTTTTTAAATCATCTGGTAGTGGACAACTAATAGATAAGTCTCCTTTGCTATCAGACCAAGAAAAACTTATTGCATGAGCATGTAAAAAAATTCTTTGTAACCCTTTTTTCTTGATTATTTTATTAAAGTCTTTATCACCATATTGTTGATCTCCAGCAATAGGATAGCCTAGATATTTTGAATGAGCTCTAATTTGATGAGTTCTTCCAGTTTCAATGACTACCTCCACAAGAGAAGCTAAGCCTCCAAAACTCTCAATAAGCTTAAAATGACTTTTTGCATTCTTGCCCTCTTTGCTAACCTTAACAAAACTTTGTCCATTTGATTTTTTGTAGGTAAATAGTGGCTCATCAACAGTTATGGTCCCCAGCTCCCAAGAGCCTTTGACTAAAGCTAAATAACGTTTTTCAACTAGCTTTTCTCTAATCAAAAGATGAAGATGTCGCAAGGTGCTCCGTTTTTTGGCTACTAATAAACAGCCAGATGTTCCTCTGTCAAGGCGATGAACTAGATCTAATTCTTTAAACTTGGGATAAATTATTCTTAAGGTCTCTATGCAGCCATAATCTATTCCAGAGCCTCCATGAACTGCTACACCAGAGGGTTTATTTAAAACAATTAGCTTATTATCTTCATAAATAACTGAATTTTTTACTAAATCTATATTGGATGGATTTTGTGTCTTGTGATCCTTAGCTTTTATAAAAACTGGCGGAATCCTTAAATTATCCCCTTCCCTAAGCCTATAATTTGGTCTTACTCTAGAGCTATTTACTCTAACTTGTCCAGATCTAATTAATTGGTATATATGACTCCTAGGTACCTTTTTTAGCCTCCCAAGCAAGTAATTATCTAGCCTCTGGCCACTAGAGGCATTATCTATTAATCGATAATTAATTGATTTATATGTAGAATTATTCATATATCTAAAAAAAGATGGTAGTTAATAATTGAGCAACTATAAGTGTATGCTATAGTATATGGACTATTTAATGTATTAATTTTTGGTTTTTTACGAAGTAGAAATAAAATTTAGCTACTTTTTAAGATTTTTTTTAATCGATGGATAATTAAATTCAATACAACTAATTTTTGCGAGGATAAAGGCTTAATTAAATATTAAAAAAATATTCAATAAGGCTGATGAAATAAAGATGATACTTTTATATTTAAAATATATGCTAAATAGTGGTTATAGCCTCGAATTATTATTTGATAATTTTTTTATAACATCCATCGCTACAGGATTTCAAGACAATGAAAAGAATGATAATAAATGCAGCTCAGAAAGAAGAGTTGCGCGTAGCCATGGTGGATGGCCAAAGGCTTTATGATCTAAATATTGAGTTACCCTCTAAAGAACAAAAGAAAGCTAACATTTACAAGGGTAGAATATCAAGAGTAGAGCCCAGTCTAGATGCGGTATTTGTTGATTATGGCAATGATCGACATGGCTTTCTCCCTATTAAAGAAATATCCCCTGAATATTTTTCAAAACCAGTTCCAGATGGAGAGAGAGTCCAAATTAAAGATGTGCTTAAAGAGAATCAACAAATTGTTGTTCAGGTTGAAAAAGAAGAAAGAGGTAATAAAGGAGCAGCATTAACAACATACATAAGTTTAGCAGGTAGATTTTTAGTTTTAATGCCTAATAACCCAAAAGCAAGCGGCGTCTCAAGAAGAATCACAGGACCAGATAGAGATATCGTCCAAAACTCATTAAAAGAATTAAATCTTTCTGAGGAAATGGGATGCATAGTAAGAACTGCTGGAGTTGGAAGAGATAATGAAGAATTAAAGTGGGATCTTGAGTATTTGCTCAATGTTTGGGACTCAATAAAAAAAGAAGCAGTAAGTAGACCTGCAACTTTTTTAATTTATCAAGAAAGTAATGCAATAATTAGAGCAATTAGAGATTACCTTACTAATGATGTGGGTGAAATTCTTATAGAAGGTAAAAGTACTTTTGATGAAGCTAAAATATTTATGAGTCAAGTTATGCCTCATAATATAGAAAAGCTAAAAGAGTACGATGATAAATCTGTTCCTCTATTTACAAGATTTCAAGTAGAGTCACAAATTGAATCTGCCTTTTCTCATTCTGTATCTCTACCCTCAGGTGGAAGTATAGTGATAGACCATAACGAAGCATTAACAGCTATTGATATTAACTCATCTCGATCTACAAAAGGTGGTGATATTGAGGATACAGCATTAAATACAAATTTAGAAGCTGCGACAGAACTTGCTAGACAGTTAAGAATTAGAGATCTTGGCGGTCTAGTTGTAATTGATTTCATTGATATGCTTTCGCATTCAAACCAAAGAAAAGTTGTAAATAAACTTAAAGATGAAGTAAGAACTGATAAAGCAAGAATACAAATTGGAAGAATATCTAAATTTGGCCTTCTTGAGATGTCAAGACAAAGAATTAGACCATCACTTGATGAATCAATGCAGTCAGTATGCCCAAGGTGTAATGGTGTAGGTAGAATAAGAGGAATAGAATCATTAGCTTTAGCGATCTTAAGACTAATTAGTGAAGAGTCTAGAAAAGATAATACATCGAAAGTGATAGCCAATATCCCTGTAGATGTTTGTAACTATATACTTAATGAAAAAAGAAATTGGGTTGAATCGATTCAAAAAGAAAATAATATTAATATAGTAATCGTAGGTAATCAATATTTAGATTCACCAAATTACTCTATAAAGAGAATAAAAGAAAATGAGCTTGATCTGCCTGAAAATATCAGTCCTAGCTATAAGCAAGTTGATGACACCCAGGTAAATTCTGAATTTAATGTTTATGAATCTGATAATAAGCCTATCCAGAAGCCTGCTGTATCAAATATACTTCCAACTAGACCAGCGCCAAAACCTAAATCAGATAAATCTATTTTCAGTATGCTGTTTGGATGGCTTTTTCCTAAGAAAAAAAATATAAAAAAGAAGTATAGAAAAAGATATTCAAGAAACAAAAAAAGAAAGGGTAACTACCCTAAATATAATAATGATAAAAAAATCGATGCTAAAAATAACAAGACATCTGGTTCAAAGAATACTAGAAAGAAATATCATAAAAAGAGAACGTCTAGAAAGAATGATGGTGATGCTAACTCTTCACAGTAATAAAATGTTTTCTTACCTTTTCAAGATCGTCATAAGTATCAACACTCATATAAGGCTCCTTATGAGCAACTTCTACTGCGATATTTATACCTAACCATAGAGGTCTTAGCTGCTCTAGCTTTTCTATCTCCTCCAAATTGGTTACTGGGCATCTTGAAATTTCTTTAAGTGCTTTAACTCTATAAGCATATATTCCTATATGTCTCATTGCACAATTAAAATCATAGTCACCATCTCTTGAAAATGGAATAGCGGCTCTACTAAAATATATTGCATTATTATCTTTAGACAATATAACCTTAGCTGTATCTTTGCTAAGAAACTCACTCTTATCTTTTAAGTTAGTAACTAAAGTTGACATAGAATAATCTGGCCTTTCAATTAATATGTTTGCTACTTGATCAATTATCTCGAATGGCATTAAAGGCTCATCACCCTGAAGATTTACAATTATTTGATTATCATCCCAAGAATTTATTTCGGCTAATTCTGAGATCCTATCAGTACCAGATTGATGCCTATTTGAAGTTAAAACAACATTTATTTTATATTTTCTACATTCATCTACAATCCTATCATCATCTGTAGCAACTAAAATCTCAGAAGCGCTAGTTTTACATGCAACATCAAAAACTCTAGATATCATAGACTTTCCACATATATCTACTAGTGGCTTACCGGGTAGTCTTGTAGATTCATATCTAGCAGGAATTACAATAATAAATTCTTTCTTTAATGACAAGTCAGCACCTTTAACGAACCAATTATTCGATCAGCATCTTCTTTTTTAAACTTTAATTCTACTTCTACTATCCAAATATTTTTATTTATAGAAAAATTATACTTTATAGCATCCTTATCGGTTATAAATACAGGTAATTTATCATTAAAAAATAAATCATTAGTCTTTATATCTGCATGGTCTGGTAGCGGGTGTTCAATTACATTTACTGAATAACTTCTAAGTAAATCAAAAAAACGACTTGGGTTACCTATACCAGCTACCGCATGGACAGTAGATCCTGAAAAATCTTCTATTTTTCTTAAGGATGTACCCTCAACTTGCTTAATTGAAAGAATCTTTAAACTACTTTTTATTGCATTAGGAAGGTTATAGGGGCCTTCATTTATTATCAACATATCAGCCTTATTCATACGATTAGATTTCTCTCTTAAGGGTCCAGCTGGAAAACATAATCCATTACCTATACCTCTCTTTCCATCAAACATAATAAACTCATAATCCCTTTTCATTTTATAATGCTGAAGGCCATCATCACTTAGTATAATATCAATATTTTTTTGTCTTAAAATATGTTTAGCCGCATCAACTCGATTGTGAGCAATAACAGTGAGACAATGAGTTTTTTTTGCTATAAGAGTAGCTTCATCTCCTGTAACTATTGGATCACTTTTACTATTCACAATAGTTGGTTTTCCAGAATATAAGCCTTTATAGCCTCGACTTATTATGCCAACTCTTAAACCAGTAGATGATAAATTTTTAGCTAACCAAATAATGAAAGATGTTTTACCAGTACCGCCAAATGATAAATTCCCAACTATCACTATTGGAACCTTGGTAGCAAAAGTAGTTTGAAAAAAATTAGTATAAATAATTTTTCTTAAAAAGGTAATTATTATAAATAAAACAGATAATGGATAAAGAAAAAACTTTAACTTATTGTCATTATACCAAATCCAATTAAAAAATTGAGATAGCATAAGAAATTAAACAGAAAATTGCATAGAATGTAAATCTCTATAGTGGCCACCAATATCAAGAAGTTCTTGATGGGTGCCACTCTCCACTAAAGAGCCGTCTTTTAAAACTAAAATAAGATCAGCCTTCTCTACTGTAGATAACCGGTGAGCTATTACTAATGTCGTCCTTCCGTCCATGAGCGTTGTCATGGCCCTTTGTATATAACTCTCAGATTCATTATCTAAAGCAGATGTTGCCTCATCTAATATTAAAATTGGTGAATTTTTTAGAAAGGCTCTAGCGATTGCTATCCTCTGCTTTTGGCCTCCTGATAATAAAATTCCTTTCTCCCCTACTTCTGAATCTATTCCATTAGGTAGTAAATCACAAAACTCCATAACATAAGCTGATTCTGCGGCCTTCAAGATATCCTCTCTAGGTAAACTCGAAAGACCTCCATAACAAATATTATTTGCGATGGTATCATTAAACAACATTATATCTTGGCTAACTAAGCTAATCTGTCTTCTTAGATTTTTTAATCCATATTGATTAAGATTGACTCCATCTAATAGAATTTCTCCCTTATCAACATCATAGAAGCGCGGGAGCAGTCCAACTAGCGTTGATTTACCACTTCCTGATCTTCCTACAATAGCTACAGTGGTCCCGGCTCTGATATTAAAAGAAATGTTATTTAGAACTTTCCCTTTATCTTTATCATATGTGAATGAAATACTATTTATATTAATCTCTCCACTAATTTTTTTAGATTCAATATGACCATCATCTCTCTCTGTAGGCTCATCAATAATCTCAAAAAGGCTTTCACCTGCAGCTATACCTCTTTGAAGAGCAAGATTTATATTGACGATTCTTTTTAAAGGGGCTAAAAGCATACCCATAGCAGTTAAAAATCCCATAAACGATGCTGCATTTAATATATTGCTGGCAGCATTAGAAAAAGCAACGTAAATAACTGCTGAAACACCTAAAGCAACAGTATACTGAGTTAATGCATCTCCCAATGAAACTGTAGCCACTAACTTTAAATTCATCTTGTAATTAGCTTTATTGATTTTATTAAATTTTTTATTCTCATAATCTTGGCCTTCAAATATTTTCACCACCTTATGAGCTGATACAGCTGATTCTATAACCCTTGTAGCATCACCCATTGATGTTTGTATTTTAGTGCTATATCTTCTGAAAGCCTTGCTCATCATTGAAACTAATAAAGCTACAATAGGAGTAGTAATAGCAACTAGGCTAGTCAATAGGGGGCTAAAATAAACCATAGCACCAACTAGAACGATTATTGTTAATGTATCCCTAACTAAAACTACTAATGCATTAGAAATAGCTTCAGCAACCTGCTCGGTATTATAAGTTAATTTTGATACAAGCATTCCTACAGAGGAAGAATCAAAATACCTTGAAGGAAGATCAGTATACTTCATAAATATTAAAGATCTTAAATCGCGAATAACTCTTCTTCCTATCCACGCTAAACCATAAATTGAAATAAAATCAGTTAAGCCTCTTACTGCGAAAGTTAAAAGTATAACGAAGGGAAGGTATAGACCTTGACCCTTAATTCCATTCTCAAGTATTTCAAATACATCTCTCATAATAAAAGGGACATAAGCATTTGCAGCAGAATAAAATAGCATGGCTATAAATGAAAAAAGTAATACACGCCAATGTGGCGTAACATATTTTAGGAGCCTTTGATAAACTAAATTAACTCTTTTATCTAAACTAAATCTTTTCAAAATATTTTCCTCTTAATTACAAATAAACTAATTGTTTGAAGTAATTTTTTGTAAGATACCATTTTTTAATTCAAAAACCTTTTCCATCTTATTAGCAATATTATTATCATGCGTCACTACTACAAGAGCTGTATCCATATCTGAATTAAGCTCTAACATTAAATCAAAAACTACACTACTTGTCTTAGAATCGAGATTTCCAGTTGGCTCATCAGCTAAAACTAATAAAGGCCTTGTAATCAGAGCCCTAGCTACTGCAATCCTTTGTCTCTCGCCGCCTGATAATTCATGAGGCTTATGATAAAGCCTTTCTAAAAGATTAATCTTTCCAAGAATATTTCTTGCCTCATCGAGGGCTAGTTTATATCTGTCACCCCTAATCAGTAAGGGCATAGCTACATTCTCAATAGCTGAAAATTCTGGTAAAAGATGGTGGAACTGATAAATAAAACCAATAGATCTATTTCTAAAATTGCTAATCTCATTGCCTTTTAATAAGCTAAGATCTTTCCCTCCTATTAAAATCTTTCCTGATGAAGCTATATCAAGCCCACCTAATAGTTGCAATAAGGTTGTCTTTCCAGATCCGGAAGAGCCTACAATTGCAATCTTATCTCCAGACTCTATCTCTAGATTAATGCACCTTAAAATCTGTAGTGATTTTCCAGCATCAGAAAATTCCTTTTTAAGATCAATAGCGTTAAGTACCAGTTTACTTTCTTTGCTTATTTCATTCATGATGCAAGCCTTCTGAAGGATTTCTTTTAAATGCAGATATTGCAGGTAATAATGTAGCCATAATAGATAATAATATAGCAAAAGAAGAAACTCTTATAACTTCAAAAACCCTTATTTGTGTTGGTATATCACTTAAAAAGTAAACATCTTCAGCTAATAGATCAATATTAAAATATAATTCAAAAAGATAAACAATATTACTTAACTGGAAAGAAACTACTATTCCAACGAGAATCCCAAAAAAAGTTCCTATAATTCCTATAATTAAACCAATTAACAAAAATATTAAAAGAATACTATATCTTGATATACCCATAGTACTTAAAATAGCAATATCAGATCTCTTATCTCTAACTACCATTGTTAAAGTTGATACAATATTGAAGGCCGCTACTGCTATTATCAAAGAGAAAATAACAAACATAATTGATTTAGTTATCTGAATAGATCTAAAAAAATTAACATATCTACTTGTCCAATCATTTGAATAATAGCTCTTACCAAGATTTGTAACAATATCATCTGTTATAGAAGTAACAGAAAAAGCATTATCAAGAAGTAGTCTAATGCCGTCAACCGAACTACCTTTCCTAAATAATAACCTTGCATCACTAATATTAATATAGGCTAATCCTCTATCATACTCATACATACCTACATCAAAAATACCAGAAATCGTAAATATTCTCATTCTAGGGCTAAGACCGATTGGAGACGGCACACCCTCTGGCGTCATGATTATTACCTCATCACCTAGCTTAGCTCCTAACTCTCTAGACAAACTTGCTCCTATAACAATATTAAATTTTCCTTCTGACAATGATGTAAAGCTGCCCTCAGAAAACATAGTATCTATCTGGGAAACACCCTTCTCTAAGGCTGGATCAACACCTCTAAGGTTCAATGATAGTAAATTTTTATTTAAAATTATCAATCCCCTCTCATTAACATAAGGAGAAATATTTAATACTTTCGAGTCTTTGAGTATTACTTTTCCTATACTTGACCAGTCCTCAATTGGACCATTTGAATCTATAATGGTTGAGTGTGCTGCTACCCCTAAAACTCTTTTCTGTAGCTGGTATTCAAAACCGTTCATTACAGAAATTACTGTAAGTAAAACGGCTACTGCTAGAGATATTCCTACCATTGATATAATAGAAATAAAAGATAAGAAATCCTTTTTATTGCCAGATCTGAGGTATCGAAAAGATATAAAAGTCTCTAAGTAAGCTTTCATAAATTACTCATATCTCAAAGACTCAACAGGCGATATAGATGCTGCTTTAACAGATGGATATATAGTAGATGATATAGAAATAAATAAAGCTACAAGTGAAATTATAACTACATCAATCAATCTAACCTCAGAAGGTAATATGCTAATATAAAAAACATCACTAGGCATTATTCTAAAATTAAAAGTATTTTCTAACCAGGGGAAAATAATTTCAGCATTAAAAGCTAGAACTAGACCTAATAAATTTCCAATAAGTATCCCGAATATACCAATAATCGATCCTTGAAGCATAAAAATTTTAACTACATTATATTTTTCTAAACCAATAGTTTTTAGAATAGCAATATCGCTCTCCTTATCTGCTACAAAAACTACTAAAGAGGCAATAATATTAAATGTTGCTACTGCAACAATTAACATTAGTAGCAAAGTCATCATGACTTTTTCTATTTTGATGGCACTAAAGTAAGAGCGATTCTCTATACTCCAGTCCGAATAAACTTGATTATCTTTAGTAATTAGAAGTAAATCATCTTGAATATCAGTAATTAATAACGGTTCATCCAAATAAATACCTAAACTATTTGGTAAATCACCTAAGCCTTTTAAAATACTAGCGTCTGATATATTCATTAATACTAAACTTGAATCATGCTCAAAAATACCAGCTTCAAAAATACCAGCAACTACGTATGTACTAAGACTTGCCGATGGGACGCCGTCCTCAATAGAAGGGGTCATTAAATTAACGCTATCACCCACATCTAAACCAAAGCTATAAGCCAAGGATGATCCAATAGCAATCCTATTAGAAAGAGGTTGAAGATTTCTTAAATCCCCAGATATAAAAAAAGAGTTTACTTCTGAAAAATATCTATCTTCAACAACTGGAATGCCTTGTATTACTACTGGCCTTAAATTAGAACTAGATCCAAGCATTGCTTCAGCCGAGACAAATGGTATAGATCTATCAACCCCGGGGACTAATAATATATCTTTATTTAGAGCCTCCCAATTAGAAATACCCTGGCTATTAGATATAGTAGAATGAGGCTTCATACTAATTAATCTACTCTTTAGCTCGGTCTCTAATCCATTCATAACTGACAGAATTACAATTAGAGATGCAACACCTATAGCTATACCCAACAATGAAATAAAACTAATAAAGGATAAATAGCTAGATTTTTTTCTAGACCAAATATAACGAGTTGCAATAAATAATTCAAAAAACATTTGTAAATTTTTCTGTGAGCATTAAAATACTCCAAATTACTCCTCGCATTCAATAATAACTTAAATATATTTGAGATAAATCTTATCATGAAAAAATTACTCTTATCATTAATCTTTTTCCTTCAGATAGTGCTAATGAGTATTGGCTATACCCAAGAAAGGGCTATAACGCATTCGCCAATCAGCATTATGGGAGATCATATGCATAAATCTGGTGAATTTATGATATCGCTAAGAAGGATGAATATGAATATGAAAGGTAATTTGAATAGCACTAAAAGCTTAACGGATGCCGATATAATCAATCTTCCAAACCCATATAAAATGGGCTCTATGCCAGCTAAGCTTAGTGTAGTTCCTCAAAAAATGGATATGCAGATGACAATGCTAGGATTCATGTTTGCTCCATCAGATAAAGTAACAATAATGTCAATGGCAATGTTTGTTGGTAAGGATATGTCACTAAATACTTATAAGGGAATGATGAATAGAGAATATCTCGGTTCTTTTAATACATCATCTCCAAATGATTTATCATCACTTTCTATATCAAGTTTAGTAAGGCTAACAGAATCAGAAAAATACAATAGTCATATTCAATTAGGCTTCTCTAACTCTATTGGTTCAAATAAGTTAACAGGGATTGTTCTCACTCCAATGAATATGAGAAAAAATATGATACTTCCTTACGGAATGCAGTTATCCGACAAGTCAAACAAAGCCATTATCTCATATACCCTGAGCAATAAAATAAATCAGGACATTGTAACTGGGCTTCAACTGAAAAATATATCAACTATAAAAAAACAAGATTGGAGCTTTGGTGATAAAATAACTTTATCTGGATGGGTGCAGAAAGAGTTAGATATCAATACTTCGATATCATTTGGTATTTACTTTGCAACAGAGAAAAAAATAAACGGAAGAGATACTTCAATTATAGCCCCTGTACAAACATCTAATCCAGAAAACTATGGTGGAGATACCATAGATATTGGTCTTGGAGTAAATAAATTATTCAATATATTTTCTGGTGAATATAAAGATAGGTTAGCTATTGAGGTATTATTTCCTGTGAGTCAAAAACTAAATGGGCCGCAAATGAAAAAAACATGGTCACTAAATATTGGATACCAAAAAACATTTAAATTTTAAGTTACTAGAATCATTAAAAATTGATTTTAATTTTAATAAAGATTTTGACAACTTATCTCTAGGCTCACTATATGGTTGCTCTAATAGTCTATTAATATCATTACTTTCTGATAAATTTAACAATATTTGTGTACTTGCAGATAGTGACATAAATGTTGAAAAAATCAGTAGTGAAATAGAATTTTTCAACACAAAATCAAGGATCATAAAGCTTGATGATTACGGAACATTACCATATGACGAATACTCCCCCCCTCAAAATTTAGTATCTGATAGAATTGCATCTTTACATAATATTCTTAATAAAAATCAGAAAATCATTATTACCAATATATCAACTTTATTTAGTAAGCTACCTCCAAAAGATTTCATAAAATCAAGATTATTAGAAATTAAAAAAAATAGCCCACTTAGCTATCAAGACATAAGAAATAAGTTAAATGAATTTAGTTATTTCCAAACTCAGAAGGTAATAGCTCCGGGAGAATTTGCTATTAGGGGTTCATTAATTGATATTTTTCCTGCAAATAGAAGATATCCTGTACGAATTGATTTCTATGGAGACTCGGTTGAAACAATAAGATCTTTTGATTCTGAAAATCAATTAACTATAGAGATGATAGAGGAAATAACTTTGCTACCTGCTAGAGACTTTACATTAAGCAAAGAAGTAATAACTAAGTTTAGGGATAATTTTAGAAAAGATATTGACTGCAACCCAAGTGAATCAAATATATACAACAAAATCACTGAAGGTAATATTCCAGCTGGAATAGAATATTATCTTCCACTTTTTTTCGATAATACTGCCTCATTATTAAACTATCTAGATAAAAATACACTAATCATTAACATAGGCAACCATATTGAAAGCATAGACATTATATGGAAGTTAATAAATGACCGATATTTAGAGTCTAAAAGACTTTCGTCAGAGGCAAAATTAAAACCTCAAATAGCTTTTAATGATCCCGATAAAATTAAAAATACTATCTCTACTTTTAATAATGTGGCTTTATTTGATAAAAGAATTGATAGTAGTTATCCCCTATATTCTAATGCTGAAACCCTATATCCTATTACCGTAGGCGACCCATCTATTTCAAAAAAAATTGATAGGTATTTAAAATCTACTAATTTACAAAAAATATTAATCACCTCTTCTTCTCTTGGAAAGAAAGAAATACTTAAAAAACATCTGATTGACAACAACATAAGCACTATAGATATTAATTCTTGGGAAGATTTTATTAACACAGATGAAGGAATATACACATCCGTCTCTCCGATAAATGATGGAGTTGCTCTTCCTAATTTAAACCTTATGATCATAAGCTCTCAATTGCTCGGCATTGAGAAGCCTCAACAGATTACTAGAAAATATAAGAAAATTAAACATAGCCCTGAAAATATTATCAAAGAGTTGACGGATCTAAGAATTGGCTCTCCTGTTATACATATTGAATATGGAATAGGAAGATATAAAGGGTTAGAGCAAATAAAAACAGATAATCAGAATAAAGTAATAACTGAGTTTTTAGCTATTGAGTATGCTGATCATGATATGCTGTATGTGCCAGTCTACAATCTTCATCTAATAAGTAGATATACTGGCACATCGCCTGATAATGCACCTATTCATAAGCTCGGCTCTGATCAATGGCCTAAAGCTCAAAAAAGAGCAGCAAAACAAGTTAGGGACGTGGCTGCAGAATTACTCGATATCTATGCTAAAAGAACTAAAGTAAAAGGCATATCATTTTCAATAGATTCAAATAGTTACCATGAATTTTCCATAGAATTTCCTTTTCAAGAAACTGAAGATCAGGAAAAAGCAATTAATGATGTTATTACAGATTTGGAAAAACAAAATCCTATGGATAGAGTGATATGCGGTGATGTAGGCTTTGGAAAAACTGAAGTAGCTCTAAGAGCGGCCTTTATTGTAGCTAATGCTGGGCATCAAGTAGCAATCCTTGTACCTACGACTCTTCTAGCCCAACAGCATTATAGAACTTTTATTGAAAGGTTTAAAAAATGGCCAGTAAACATAGGATTACTATCAAGATTCAAATCTATAAAAGAAATAGAGGGCACAAAAAACGATCTAAAGAAAGGATCAGTAGATATAATAATTGGTACACATAAGTTATTGAGTGATGACATAGATTTTAAATCCCTAGGATTGGTCATTATTGATGAGGAGCATAGATTTGGTGTAAATCATAAAGAAAAACTTAAAAAATTAAGGTCGAATATAGATATTCTTTCATTAACAGCAACGCCTATTCCTAGAACTTTAAATATGACACTAGGCGGTATAAGAGATTTATCTATTATAGCTACCCCCCCAGAAGAAAGGTTATCTATAAGAACAATTCATAGTGAATGGAACGAACTATCAATAAAAGAAGCTATCACGAGAGAAGTTCATCGAGGAGGGCAAATATATTTTGTTCATAATCATATTGATACAATAGAAAGTATATTTCTAAAACTAAAAAAAATATTACCAGATTTAAAAATTCAGATAGCACATGGAAGAATGTCTGAAAAGGATCTAGAAATAATTATGATAAACTTTTATAAGAGAGATTTTGACTTACTTCTTTGTACAACTATAATTGAAAGTGGTATTGATATTCCTTCAGCAAATACAATTATTATTAATAGGGCAGATAAGCTTGGCTTGGCTCAGCTTCATCAATTAAGAGGTAGGGTTGGTAGATCTACCCATCAGGCTTATGCTTTGCTTATGACGCCTCCTAAGATTGCCTTAAACGATGATGCAAGAAAAAGGCTCGAAGCTATAGAATCTCTTGAAGAGCTAGGTTCAGGGTTTACACTTTCCAGTCATGATTTAGAGATTAGGGGAGCAGGAGAGCTACTAGGCAAAGATCAGAGTGGAAAAATACAGGCAATAGGATACTCTTATTACAATCAGTTACTAGAAAAAGCAGTAAAATCTCTAAAAGATGGAAAAGAGCCTGATCTAATAAATGTACAAAAATATACTGATATCGAAATAGGTTTGCCCACCCTAATTACAGAAAAATATATGCCTGACATTCATATGAGACTTGTTCATTATAAAAAAATTGGTGAGGCTATTTCACAAAAAGAGCTTAATGAAATACAAATTGAATTAATAGATAGGTTCGGCCTTATCCCCGATGAAACCAAAGCTTTATTTTCAGTAATGAGCTTAAAGCTTAAAGCAAATACATTAGGAATAAAGAAAATAGTAGCAAGGGAAGATAAAGCTTTTTTTAGCTTCTCTGAGGACACAATAGTAAATCCACTTGCCTTAATAGATCTTGTTAATAAAAAACCAAAATCTTATAAAATAGATAATCAATATAAATTAACTTATACCTGGAATAAAAATGAATCATCGAATAGAATTAATGAAGTGGATAGCGTTCTTGATTTATTATTTATAAAATGAATATAAGCTTATTAAAACATAAATTAGTACTAATATTTTCTATTTTTTTAGTTTCAGAAAAATTAATTAGTCAAGATTCTGTTACTGAACCCTTAGAAAAGAAATATAAAATTGAAGTATTAATATTTGATTATAATGATTTTGATCCTAATGAAGAATATTTTGATATGGAAAAATCAGGAAGTCTATTAGATTTACTGTCTGAAAATATACTTAAAACTCAAACAAAAAGGTCAAGCTATATTATTAATAATATAATCTATAGTTTAAAAGAAGTTGGCTACGTATTTGATCAAAATTCCACTTATAATCTATATCCACCTATTACTAATAATAGTTATTGGTTTAGATTGTTAAAGTCTGAAGAATTAAGCCTATTAGGTATATTAAATAGATTAAATACATTAGATGTTTATACACCTATTTCTTATGGCGCTTGGATTCAAGAAGCTTATCCTGAAACTGATAGTTATATTTTTGATTTATATTTTTTAGGCTCCATGAATCCACTAGGAAAGATACACTTTTACGAAAGTAGATTTTTACATCTAGATATAAATATAGATTACTCAACCAAATATTCTAATAATTATTCAAGTAATGAATTGAGAAAAATACAATTACCTAGGATATATAATCTTAAAACAGATAAAATAGTGAGAAATGGAGAAATAAATTACTTTGATCATCCTGCTTTTGGAGTAATTGTGCTAGTTGAGGAATATAGTGATTTATATCTTAATAACTAGAATCAAGATTTAAGACCTCCCTTTTATTATTTTTATAAATTCTGCTTTCTTTAAGCTTTTTAAATATAAAATCTTTTTTTCCACGTATTTTATCTAGCCGAGGTTGTGAATCAAAAGAAACATATCCACTCAGATCTTCTATTATTTTATTTATTTTATTTTTAGCATTACAGAATATTACCATATCACAACCAACATCAATCGCCTTTTGTACTAGACTAGAGGGGTTATCTCTATTTAATCTAGCGCCCGCCATAGATAAATCATCTGTAATAATTGCACCTTTAAATTTTAACTCGTTACGCAATTTTTTAATCCACTTATAAGATAAGCTAGCAGGAACATTATCAATTTTAGGAAATATTACGTGTCCAACCATTATACTTTCTATTCCAGAATTAATTAAAAAAGAATATGGATAAATATCATTAGCTAGCTCATGAAAACTTCTTTCATCTATAGCAGTTTCTTTATGTGAGTCATTCTTAGCACCAGCATGAGTCGGAAAATGCTTAGCTGTTGAAGACATACCGGCGCTTTTCATACCACTTACTAACTCTGTGGCTATCTCACTTACGACTTTATGGTTAGAATGTATCGACCTATCGCCTATAATTGTAGATAAGCCTAGATCTAAATCTACTACAGGAGAGAAAGCTAAATCTATACCAATAGATCTAATCTCTGCTGCTATTAACCAGCCAATTTTTCTAGCAATCTTAATAGATTTTTTTCTGTCATTTTGATATATCTTACCAAGAATATTCATACTAGGTATCAAGGTAAAAGGATCCTTAAACCTTTGAACTCTACCACCTTCATGATCAGTAGCAACTATCAATGAAGGTGACTTTATTGCTTTTATCTCCTTAACTAATTCTACTATCTGAGAAAAACTTTGGTAGTTCCTAGAGAATAGAATAACGCCCCCTATTGAAGGTGACTGTAAAATTTTAATTTCTTCTGAGCTAAGAGAAGTACCAACTATGTCGATCATTAAAGGTCCAGTAGGCATAGCTAATCCTCAATAATCACAGTCATCCCAAAATTAACTAGATCAAATAACTCTAAGATATCTATATTATTCATTCTAATACACCCTCTTGACCCTACCTCACCCATTCTATCCTTATCAGGTGAGCCGTGAATATAAATATATCTTTGCATAGTATCAACATCCCCAAGCCTATTCTTTCCGACTTCAGTTCCTGATAGCCAGATAATTCTTGTGAGTATCCAATCTCTTCTAGGATTAACTAATCTTAAGTTTTCATTAAAGATTTCACCTGTAAGTCTTCTTCCAACAAAAACTGACCCAATAGGTGCATTAGTGCCTATTTTTGCTCTAACTATATGCTGACCTCTTGGGGTCATAAAGCTATTATTTTTTTCACCAGATCCAAAAATAGAGCTAGAAATAAGATAGCTCTTAAGAATTTTTTTATTATCTATAAGTACTAGCTTTTGATTCTTTAAATTAATATTAATATATTTTTTAAGCATATTTAATAATTAATACTTTTAGACATAAGAATAGAGAAAGCTATCGCTACCCCATAATCATCGCTAAGGGTTATATATCCTTCACCGATACCTAAATTTTCTTTAATCTTCTTTCCATTATCAGAAAACAATATAAAAGGCTTTCCAGATTTATTCTGGTCAATTCCTATATCCCTCATTCTCAATCCTTTAGAAAACCCTATGCCCATAGCCTTTGTAATTGATTCTTTAGCAGCAAATCTCATAGCCAAAAAACGTGCCTTATCATTTGCTTTATGATATTGAGAAAGCTCTTCTATTATTAATATTCGTCTAGCAAATCTGTCGCCATAGATTTTAAATATCTTCTCTACTCTTGATATTTTAACAATATCTGTACCTATGCCATAAATCATACTACGTAGTCCTTGTAATTAAGGTCCTCATATCCTTAACTGCTGCTCCAATACCATAAAATAATGATCTAGCAACTATGGAATGACCAATATTTAATTCTACAATCTCTTTAATTGATGCTACTTCAGACACATTATCATAATTTAAACCATGTCCTGCATGTATAGTCAATCCTATACTTGACCCAAACTCAGCAGCTTCTCTAATCCTTGCTAGTTCATCTTTCTTATTGGTGGATGATATAGCATCAGCATATAAACCAGTATGTAGTTCCACTACACTAACTCCACATAATTTAGCTGCTTTTAATTGATCTTGATTAGGGTCTATAAACAATGAAGGCCTGATACCATTAGTTATCAATTGATTGCATGCATCTGATACTAAATCGATCTGATTAATAACATCTAAACCCCCTTCTGTAGTAAGCTCTTCTCTTTTTTCTGGCACCAAGCAACAATCACTTGGATTATGCTTAATCGCAATATCTATCATTTCACTAGTGATAGCCATTTCTAAATTTATTCTAATAGAAAGATGTTCTAGCATTAAGATTAAGTCATTTAATTGAATATGACGACGATCTTCTCGTAAGTGAATAGTAATACTATCAGCACCAGATGACTCTGCAATTAGAGCAGCCTTTAGAGGGCTTGGATAATCTGTTCCTCTAGCCTGACGAACTGTAGCAACATGATCAACATTCACGCCTAATAAAATAGATTCTTTATTTTTCATTTAGTAACACCTTACCTATATAAATGATTGAGAACATACGTCGTCTTAAGTGGTTTTCCTCCTAACTGATTATTTAGTGCAATAGAAAGAAGATATTTTGCTGATCTTAATACTGAGAAACTATTGAAATCTAAATTAGCCATACATATCAAATCTTTACCTAAAAAAATATCATTACCATCTAAAGAGCCACTATACAAAATTAAACCATTTTCTGGCTCAAACTTATAATATAAACTTGGATTAATTGATTTTCCAGTAATAATCTCTTTTGTAAAATTAATGCCATAACCAATAGACCTTAATAATCTAATTTCAAAAATTCTAACTGACTTTGCAGTAGATACCCCTTTGGATAAATCATCTATTGCTGATACATATGCATTATATAATTCAACATTAGGGTCGCTCCTAGTTGCTAACCGAATTAAAAGCTCATTGATATAGTAACCAGCCATAAGTGATTCTTTTTTTAATAATAATGAATGATTATTAGAATCTATGTTATTGAGGTTACCTAAATCAGATTTTTTACTAAAAGAAATTTTTAGCTCATTAAAAGGAATAAATAGGCCTTTCTTCTTATTATTATTTCTTCTTAGCCCTTTAACTACTAGGCTAATTAGTCCATGATTTAAAGTAATAAAATCAATTATAGCACTAGTATTCATATAAGGCCTCTGATGTAATATATATGAATCTTCATTATAAAAAAAATATTTACTCTGCATGCTTAATTTTCTATATTAAAGTCTAAATCAGATAATTTATCTCGACTGCTCGACCAGCTATCTTTAGCCTTAACCCACAATTCAATATGGCTTCGTATTCCAAATAATCGATTAATATCTTTTCTTGCTAAAGTACCAATATGCTTCAAGGTCTTTCCATTTTTTCCAATTAAAATAGGCTTATGACTCTCCTTATCAACTAAAATAACAGCATGAATAAATATTACTCCTTTTCTTTCCTCGCTCATATGTTCAATCTGAACTTTCAAACCATAAGGTACTTCTTCATGAATATTAATCATGACCTTCTCTCTGATAATCTCCTCAATCCTAAATTTTCTATCTTTATCAGTTATTAAATCATTACTAAACAAAATCGGGGCAATAGGCAAATTAATCCTTATCTCTTCAACTAGGTTCTTAAGATTAATATTATTCCTTGCTGAAATAGGAATATAACTAAGAAAATTAAAATCAGAATGAAGCTTTGAAAGAAGAGGAAGAAGGTCATCCTTGTTTTTAATAGTATCAATTTTATTTATTACTAAAATAGCTTTTTTTGAGTATTTTCCTATAGTATCTCTAAATATATAATCTTGCTTATTAATTCGAGATGCCTCAATCATCAAAACTATCAAATCTGAATCTATAATTGCTTGATTAATTGATTTTGCCATTAATTGATTAATAATAGATTTTCTTTTCAACTGAAGACCAGGAGTATCAATAAATATAATCTGATCAGAAAAAATATTTAATATTCCTAAAATATTATCTCTTGTAGTATGAGCCTTACTACTAACAATGCTTATTTTTTCGCCTATCAACGCATTCAATAGCGTTGACTTACCCACATTAGGCCTACCTACTATACTCACATAACCACATCTTCTTTCATTATTCTTCATTATTTATCTTCAAAATCATACTCTCTGCTGCTTTCTGTTCAGCAACTTTCTTACTATGGCCTATACCTTCAGTTATCTTATAAGGCCTTTCTATCTCGCATGTTATAATAAATTTTTTTTTGTGTTCAGCCCCAGAAATATTTTTTATTTTATATACAGGTACATCTCTATCCTCTCTTTGAAGAGCCTCTTGTAGCTTAGTCTTAGAGTCTTTAAGTGAGCTTGAGTCTGGTAAATACATTAATCGGTCATTAAAAATAAAACCTACACTCCTATCAGCATCCTCATACCCGCCATCTATATATATAGCGCCTAAAATAGCTTCCATAGTACAGGCTAAAACCGAATCACTATTGCCACCACCAGATGAAGCAGCTCCAGAACCTAAAATTAGACATTTAGATATATCAATTTCTTTAGCAATTTTAGAAAGCGTGATCCCTTTTACCAGCTCTGATCTATAACGACTTAAATCTCCCTCACTAGTTTCTAGCCTTGATGCGTAAAGCCTTCTCGAAATGCTAAAACTTAATAAAGAGTCTCCTAAAAACTCTAACCTTTCATTATTTTTTTTTGAAAAGCTTCTGTGAGTAAAAGCTTGATCTAGTAGTGATAAATCCTGAAAGGAATATCTAAAGTGTTTCTTTACCCAATTAAATCTCTCTTTGTTTGTCAAACTACTTCCCAAATAAAAAATTATTTAATGCTAGTTCCAATCCTTGACCAATAAGGTCCGCCCTGACTTGGTAATCTCCAGTTCATCCAGATAAGAACAGCCTTCCCAACGAGATTACTCTCGGGCACAAACCCTACTCCCTCAAATCTACTATCTCTGCTGTTATCTCTATTATCGCCCATCATAAAATAATGATCCTCTGGTACTACATAGGAGCCACCAGGACTTATCCTATCAGACATTAATAAAAGCTGATGAAGCTTTTCATCTAACATTTCCTCACCTTGCTCTAAATTTGCATCATTATCATAAAGCCCAACCAAAGAAATAGGAATATCAACTCCATTTATGTTTAACCTTTTAGAGTATTGATCGTAAGATATAACATCACCAGGTAAGCCTATTAGGCGTTTAACATAATTTATTTTAGGATCAGAAGGAAGACGAAAAACAACAACATCTCCTCTCTTCGGCAAACCTATCTCTATAATTTTTTTATTTATTACAGGAAGTCTTAAGCCATATGAAAACTTACTAACAAAAATAAAATCCCCACGAATTAAAGTTGGCATCATTGATCCTGAGGGGATCCTAAATGGCTCGAAAATAAAAGATCTAAGCACTAAAACTAGTATTAACACCGGAAAGAATGATTTAGAATACTCAAAAACTAGAGGTTCTTTTTTTCCATTTTTTTTATAATTAAAAAAAATTATATCCAGTAAATAAAAAAAACCAGTAAAAAAAGTCAATAGAACTAGTATTAGTGCAAAATCCATAGATATTCCTTTAATAACAAATAATTATTTCTTAACCTTAAGTATAGCTAAAAAAGCCTCTTGTGGAACCTCAACAGTCCCTACCTGCTTCATCCTTTTTTTGCCAGATTTTTGTTTTTCTAAAAGTTTCATTTTTCTTGTAACATCTCCACCATATAACTTAGCTGTAACATCCTTTCTTAGCGCCTTAACAGTGCTTCTAGCCAACACCTGACTCCCTATAGCTGCCTGTATAGCAACATCAAATAACTGTCTAGGAATCACATTTTTTAATGTCTCAACAATTTGCCTGCCTCTTCTATCAGCAAAATTTCGAAAAACAATCATAGACATGGCATCAATTTTTTCTTTATTAATTAAAATATCCATTTTAACAAGATCAGATTCCTGAAATCTAAGAAAGTGATAATCAAATGATGCGTATCCTCGGCTTACTGATTTAAGCCTATCAAAGAAATCTAAAACAACTTCTGATAAGGGCAATTCATAATCTAATGAAACTTGATTTCCAAGATATTGCATTCTTTTTTGGGAGCCTCTTTTGTCCTCACATAATTTAATTACTGATCCAAGATGCTCCTGAGGAAGAAGAATATTAGCTAAAATTATTGGCTCTTTAATACATTTTATTAAATTTAACTCTGGAAGCAATGCTGGACTTTCAATATTTAAGATATCTCCATTTAACATATCAACCTGATAAACTACAGTTGGTGCTGTAGAAATAAGATCTAAATTATACTCTCTTTCTAGACGCTCTTGGACTATCTCAAGATGAAGCATACCAAGAAAACCACACCTGAAGCCAAAACCGAGTGCTGCGCTCCCTTCTGGCTCAAAATGGAAAGCCGCATCGTTAAGTCGAAGTTTTTCAAGAGCATCTCTGAATGATTCAAAATCATCAGACTTCACTGGAAAAAGGCCAGCAAAAACCTTTGGCTTAATTTTCTTAAATCCTGGTAATGCTACTGTTCTCTCATCACCAAGCTTTCTTATAGTATCGCCTACTGGAGCTCCATTTATATCTTTAATCGCAGCTATTACAAATCCTACTTCCCCTGCATTTAGAACGTCTTTATCATGCATCTTTGGAGTGAAGATTCCGAGTCTATCAGCTGTATAAGAATTACCTGTAGACATAACCTGAAATTTATCTCCTTTCTTCAACGCTCCATCAACTATTCTCACCAAAGAAACTACACCACAATATGGATCAAACCATGAATCGATAATCAAAGCTTGCAGGCTAGATTTATTAATAGAGATAGGAGAGGGTATAACTTCGATTATTTTCTCTATTAAGCTAGAAACACCTAAACCACTTTTTGCACTCACTTTTTTGATATCAGAGGTATCTAATCCAATTAATTCTTCTATCTCTATAGAAACTTTATCTGGATCGGAAGCTGGTAAGTCTATTTTATTTAATACAGGTAAAACCTCTAAATCTTGATCAATAGCTGTATAGCAATTAGCTATACTTTGTGCCTCAACACCTTGAGCTGCATCAACAACTAATAATGCTCCTTCACAGGCAGATAGAGACCTTGAGACCTCATAAGAAAAGTCAACATGTCCTGGTGTATCAATAAAGTTTAACTGATACATGTTTCCATCCTTAGAATTATAATTCAAAGAAACGCTTTGTGCCTTTATGGTGATACCTCTCTCTCGCTCTAAATCCATTGAATCTAGCACTTGATCATTCATTTCTCGATCAGAAAGGCCGCCACATAGCTGGATAATTCTATCTGCTAAAGTAGATTTCCCATGATCAATATGAGCAATTATGGAAAAATTTCTTATATTCTCTATTGAATAATTATAATCTACCACTGTAATCCTGAATAATTTAAAGTTTATTTATTTAAGATAATTCAATATAGCATTAGAATCTAGTGGGTACCCTGAAAGTTCTCCATTATCACCAGTAACAACGGGTATCCTTAATCCATAACGTTTAAGTAATTCAAGGTCATTGTCTATATAAATTATACTTAAATCTGCTTTTCCCATAGTAAGTGACTCTAGCTCCTGCTGAACTATCTCACATAAGTGGCACTCATTTCTTGTATAGAGATAAATATTTTTCAATTCTATTATTTTATACTTAACCTTATTGATTCCAATAAATTTAATAATAATCGATCATTAGGGGATAGCTTTCCCATAATTAAAGAATGTAATTCAGGGTCTGGCAATTCTAACAACTGCTTAAATATGATTTGCTCTTTTTTGTTAAGACTTGAAAAATTATTATCTAGAAAATTAATCAATACTGAGTCCAGCTCTCTCATACCTCTTCTACAACGCCAACGAAGTTTAGAAATATCTTCACTCAAAAAAATAAACCTAACTATTCTCTTCAGCAATTAATTGCTTAATCTTTGATATCTTTTCACCTGGATTTAAATCCTTTGGGCATGATTTCGTACAATTTAAAATAGTATGGCATCGATACAGCTTAAAAGAATCATTGAGTTCATCCAATCGCTCCTTTTTTTTATCATCTCTAGTATCTACAATCCATCTATAAGCCTGTAAAAGAGCAGCAGGTCCTAGATACTTATCAGAATTCCACCAATAACTTGGGCATGAAGTTGAACAACATGCACATAGAATGCACGCTGAAGGTTCGTCAATTTTTTCTTGATCTTCTTTACTTTGAACTCTTTCTTTTCCCTCAGGTGCCCGATCATTAGACTGAAGCCAAGGTTTTACTGATGCGTATTGATTGTAGAAATTAGTTAGATCAGTAACAAGGTCTTTTACCACAGACATGTGAGGTAGTGGGTATATATTGACAGGGCCAGATACATCATCTACTGCCTTTAAACAGGCCAAGGTATTTGTCCCGTCAATATTCATAGAACATGAGCCGCATATGCCTTCTCTACAAGACCTTCGAAAAGTAAGTGTAGGATCTATTTCATTTTTAATCTTAATTAATGCATCAAGAACCATGGGGCCACAAGCATCCATATCTAGAATATAGGAATTTATAGTAGGATTTGATTTTTTATCTGGATCAAAACGATACACTTTGAACTCTTTCTTATTGCTTGAATTATTACTTAATGTAAAAGATTCGCCTCTCTTTATTTTTGAATTTTTTGGTAAATTAAATTTAGCCATCTATCTTCCTTAGATTAATATTAATAAGTTCTCGCTTTAGGAGGGATTGCATCAACTTCATCTGTAAGTGTATTTAGTTTAACATCTCTATAGGAAAATCTAACTTCGCCATCTTCACTTACCCAACATAATGTATGTTTCATCCAATTAATATCATCACGATCAGGATAGTCCTCCCTTGCCTGAGCTCCCCTGCTTTCAGTTCTATTAATAGCAGATTTAATAGTTCCCATTGACTGAAGTAGAAGATTCTCTAACTCCATTGTTTCTATTAAGTCAGTATTCCAAACTAAAGACTTATCTTTAGTTTCTACATTTTTAAATGATGAAAAAATGGGCTCAAGCTTATCTATCCCCTCTTGCAATGATTCACCAGTTCGAAATACTGCAGCATAAGCCTGCATAACTTTTTGCATCTCTAAACGAATAGATGCAGTAGACTTTGTTCCTTTAGAATATCTTAATTTATCTAATCTTTTTATAGAATTTTGTCCAGCACTCTTAGAGAAAGAGGTATTATTTTTATCTTTCTTTAGAATATCAGCACACCTATGGGCAGCAGCTCTTCCAAAAACAACTAGATCTATCAATGAATTAGAGCCGAGCCTATTTGCCCCATGAACTGATACGCAACCAGCCTCTCCAACTGCCATCAAGCCTGGGAAGACAATCTCATCGCCTTTATCATCTAAAGTAATAACCTCGCCATGATAATTTGTTGGAATACCTCCCATGTTATAGTGAACTGTTGGCAAAACGGGAATAGGATCCTTAGTAACATCAATTCCAGCAAAAATTTTAGCCGTTTCTGCAATACCTGGTAATCGCTCCTCTATAACATCACCACCTAAGTGCTCAAGGTGTAAAAAAATATGATCTTTCTCAGGACCAACCCCTCTACCCTCTCTAATCTCAATTGCCATAGAGCGGCTAACAACATCTCTTGAAGCAAGGTCCTTAGCATTTGGGGCATACCTTTCCATAAACCGCTCCCCCTCAGAATTAGTAAGATAACCTCCCTCGCCTCTAGAGCCTTCGGTTATAAGACATCCAGGACCATAAATGCCAGTAGGATGAAACTGAACAAACTCAAGATCCTGAAGAGGCAGTCCTGCCCTCAAGGCCATAGCATTACCATCACCAGTACAGATATGGGCAGATGTACATGAAAAATAAGACCTTCCATATCCACCAGTTGCAAGTATTATTATCTGGCTTCTAAAACGATGAATTTTACCTGTGGAAAGGTCAATAGCTACAATGCCTTTACACTGAGAATCTTCAATAATTAAATCAATAGCAAAAAATTCTATAAAGAACTCAGCATCATGCTTAAGTGATTGCTGGTAAAGAGTATGTAGCATGGCGTGACCAGTCCTATCTGCGGCTGCACAAGTTCTCTGAGCAATACCTTCGCCATAATGCGTTGTCATACCGCCAAACGGCCTTTGATATATTTTACCATCCTCAGTCCTAGAAAAAGGAACACCATAGTGCTCAAGTTCGATAACTGAATCTGGTGCTTGCTTACACATATATTCGATAGCATCCTGATCACCTAACCAGTCTGACCCCTTAACAGTATCGTACATATGCCAGCGCCAATCATCAGGACCCATATTGCCTAGAGCAGCACTAATTCCTCCCTGTGCTGCTACAGTATGGCTCCTAGTAGGAAATACTTTAGTTATGCAAGCCGTTTTAAGGCCTAGCTCTGCTAAACCAAAGGTTGCCCTTAAGCCTGATCCTCCAGCCCCTACTACGACAACATCATAATTATGATCAATAAATTCGTAATCTTTATTCATTCACCTGAGCCTAAAAAAATATTAAATAAGGAAAAAACACCGATAAAAAAAATAAAAAAATGGATAAATAACGACAAAACAAGTAATTGATATTGAAGAGCCTTATTATTCACATAGTCCTCTATAATTATTTCAATACCTAGCTTTGAATGAAAACAGGTAAATATAATAATAAGATTTAAATAAAGAAAAATAATAGGATTTTTTATTAGACTAACCGATAAATTATAAGAAAAATCACCTAGATTAAAAATTATAATAATTGACCATGGAAATAAAAGTAATAGCAAGAAAACTGCAGATAAACGTTGTAACTTCCAATGTCTTAATGCATGATTATTTTTCGAAATTTTAAAAAAAGATAAAAAATTCAATATACTTCCTAGTAACTAAATTAAAATAAAAGTTAGTGATATAGTACTAATAACTGATAGAAAAATAACAACTAAGCCTGAAGTAGTAATTTCTTTATGGCTAAAACCATAGCCAAAATCCCATAGAAGATGCCTTACCCCATTAAACAAATGGTAAGAAAAACAAAAAAACCAAAATATATATAAAAATTTAAGAATGGAAGATTTAAGAAAAGGAAGAGATGAATAATAAAAATCCTGACCTAAAAATATTGAAAATAACCAATATGAAATAAAAAAAATACTCAAAGAAAGGTAAACTCCGGTTAACCTGTGAAGTATAGAGAGTACACTAGTAATTTGAGGCTTATAAACCTGTAAATGAGGAGATAAAGGATTATTTAAATTTTTCATAAACACTAAAAATCAATACAACGGCCAGCTCTTTCCCAATCTCCATATCTAGTAGGTTCAGGCCCCTTTGGCCCCCCTCTCTCAAGAGATTTTGGAGAAAAAGGAGTAGATAAATCTTTGCTTGAATGACCAACCTCCCCTTGAGGAGTTTTTTTAGAGCTTGATTTGACCCTTTCCTTAAATTTCCCTAAATCTGACATACCTTTCTACCTTTATTTTTTATATATTATACATTCTAATTTAACGATAAACATATCTAAAACAGGTAAAATTATCATAAAATACTCCTAAAATATAAAAGGTAAGTAAAAAAATGTCCAAGACCCCTCAAAGAACACCAATCGAAAAAAGAATAGCCTTTATTGAGATTGCTGGTGCAGATGCAGGAAGCTTCCTAAACAATCTTCTAAGTAGCTCTATATTAGAACTTACTGATTCAAATTATATTTCTTCTGCATGGCACAGCCAATCAGGAAAGGTAAAATGCATAGTAAAAATAATAAAGAATAGTAATTGCTATGTCTTAGCTATAAATAAAAGTATCAAACAATTAATTACTACTCAGCTTCTAAAATACTCGCTAAATTTAAAGGTAGATATTTTATCAGATAATGACTATGTCGCAATTTCTTTGCTAAATGCCAGTCAGTGGATGAAAGAGATTAATCCAGATTTTGCCAAAAAAAGAAATGGGATGATAGAAATTGATGAATGTAGATTTTTAAGAGTTGATAAAGATTTTTATAGCATTTTTGGTAAATCTAACAACATAGAAAAGTTAATACGTTCAACCCTGGAATCAATAACTACTTGTGATAAAAATGAATCTATAAAAAAAGAAATTAGTTTAGGGATGACTAACATTTCTAAAAATATATATGAAACATTTACCCCCCAAATGCTAAATCTAGATACTCTTCAAATGATAGCAGATGGAAAAGGGTGCTATCCTGGTCAAGAAATAATTAATAGAATAAATATTTTAGGAAACACAAAAAGAAGAATTAAATACTATATTGGAAAAAGTAATTTAAAAGTAAAGTCTATGTCAGAAATAGTAGATCTTGATAATAGAAAAATAGGTAATTTAATCAGGTATGTAAAAATAAAAAATGTTTATCATATTCTAGCAGTAGTTGAAGTAAATAGAAAACATGAGGAAGTTTTTATTTCTAATTCAAAAAATTATCCTATTCATGAACAAGAAATAAAAAACATTCTATAAATCTATTTTTTATTTTTTATATGTGGAAATAAAATAACATCTCTAATTGAAGGTGAGTTAGTAACAATCATTACTAATCTATCTATTCCTATACCAAGACCAGCTGCGGGAGGCATTCCATACTCAAGAGCTTTTACATAATCTTCATCATAAAACATAGCCTCTTCATCACCCTTTGTCTTAGATAATAATTGCTTTTTAAAACGATATGCTTGATCTTCAGGATCATTAAGCTCTGAAAAGCCATTAGCTATCTCCTTTCCATCAATGAAAAGTTCAAATCGATCAGTAATAAATGGATCTTCATCGTTCATTCTGGCCAGAGGAGAAACCTCTGTAGGATAATTTGTTACAAATACCGGTCCACTTAGATTCTTCTCTACAGTTTTTTCAAATAACTCTACTTGTAATTTACCAGCTCCTAAATCATCAGAAACATTAATATTATTATCTTTACAGGCCTTAGATAAGAAAGAAAGATCTCTAACATTATCTATACTAATATCATGATTATATTTTAAAATAGCTGATTCTAATGAAATAATTTCAAAATCTTTACTCAAATCTATAGCTTTACCTTGATAGTCAATTATATTTACTCCTAAAATATTTTTTACTAACTGTCTTATCATATCCTGTGTCAGATGCATTAAGTCCCTATAGTCTGAGTAAGCTTGATAGAGCTCAAGCATTGTAAATTCAGGGTTATGTTGAGTTGAGATACCCTCATTCCTAAAGCTACGATTTATTTCAAAAACTCTCTCGATCCCTCCAACTAGTAGCCTTTTTAAATATAGTTCTGGAGCTATCCTTAAATATAAATCCATATCAAGAGCATTATGATGAGTAATAAATGGTCTTGCTATAGCTCCACCTGGAATAGGGTGCATCATTGGCGTCTCAACTTCTAAAAAATCTAGTGAAGATAGATACGAGCGAATAAAGCTTATTATTTTACTTCTGACCTTAAATACACTCCTTGTTTCTTTACTTACGATTAAATCGAGATAGCGTTGTCTTATTTTTATCTCTTGATCTTCTATGCCATGCCATTTTTCTGGAAACGGCCTAAGAGATTTCACTAATAAAACTATCTTATTTACTTTAAGCGATAGTTCATCTGTATTAGTTTTAAAAATTTTTCCTTCTGCTCCGACTATATCTCCAATATCCCAACCCTTAACTTCGTTATAAATATCTTCAGTAACAAAATCTTTTTTTAAAAATAATTGAATTGAACCGGAGCCATCCTGTATATTAAAAAAGCTTGATTTTCCCATGATCCGTTTAGCCATAATTCTACCAGCTATTGAAATAATAGAATCTTCTTTTTCAAGGCTCTCCTTACTTTTATTACCATAGGTTTGATGCAAGTGATCAGATACAGCATTTCTTCTAAAAGAGTTTGTATAAACTTTTTCTCTTTTTTTTAGACTATTTAATTTTTTCTTCCTTTCAGAGATTAATTTATTTTCTTCTTTTTTAACTTCTTCATTCATCTAATTTATTCCTTTTTTAAGACTATATTCTAAAAAAGATTCAATATTACCATTCAAAACTGATTCAGGGTTAGAATTCTCGAGGCCTGTTCTAAGGTCTTTTACCCTAGACTGGTCAAGGACATATGACCTAATTTGATTTCCCCAGCCTATATCAGCCTTACCTTCTTCTAAAAAATCTTTCTCAGCATCTCTTTTACTTTTTTCAAATTCATATAGCTTTGCCTTAAGCTGATTCATTGCTGTAGCCTTATTTTTATGCTGAGATCTTCCGCTTTGACACTGGGCAACAATATTAGTAGGTAGATGAGTTATCCTTACTGCTGATTCAGTTTTATTGACATGTTGTCCACCTGCTCCACTAGCTCTATAAACATCAATTCTTATATCAGATGGATTTATCTCTATATCTAAATCATCATCTACCTCAGGAGAAACGAATACAGCAGCAAAAGATGTATGTCTTCTATTACTTGAATCAAAAGGCGACTTTCTAACTAATCTATGGACTCCTGTTTCGGTCTTAATCCAACCATATGCATAATTCCCTGAAAATAGAATTGAGGAACTCTTTATACCAGCAACTTCTCCTGGTGATTTTTCTAATATCTCAGCCTTAAAACCATTAGACTCAGCCCATTTTAGATACATTCTTAAAAGCATCTCAGCCCAATCCTGAGCTTCTGTTCCACCTGATCCTGCTTGAATATCTAAATAGGCATTAAAACTATCCATCTCACCCGAAAACATTCTTTGAAATTCTAACTTCTCTAAAAGATCTTTGACGCTCTCTAAATCAGAAAAAATATCCCTAAGGGTATCGCTATCCTTCTCATCCTTAACTATTTGAAATAGCTCTTTATTGTCATTAAGTGAAGATGATATTTTTTCTATATCTATGATTATAGTCTCCAATGAAGACTTTTCCTTACTAAGTAATTCTATCTTTTTTTGGTCTTTCCAGCTATCAGGTTCCTCTAAAGCAGTGTTAATATCAGATAGTCTGCTTTTCTTACTATCATAGTCAAAGATACCCCCTCAAAGAGCTATAACGCTCAATCAGATCAGAAATCAAAATACCTACTGAGGTAAAGTCCATAAAAAATATCCGATTACTATTCTAAGAAAATATACCATCTTATTATTCTATATGATTAATCACAAGTTGTAGTCTAGGTAAGTCAAAATAATTATTTATCTTAAGCTTGTAAGTAACTCTTATAGTTGAATTTAATTTATGATCTGATGCAATGGTATTAAAAGCTATTGCATCAAGCTTTAAATTAGAACTTAATGTCATTAAGGACATCTTAAGATGAGAATTACCAACAACATCTTGAGAGACTAACTTAAAATAACCTTCAAAAAGTGGTTCTGGAAAATTCTGACCCCAAGGGCCTGAATCAATTATATCTTTCACACTTTTAATTGAAAAATCTATCTCGTTTAACTGTCCATCAGTTAAAATTTTACGAGCCAAGATTTCATCATCTAATTTTCTTGAAGCAATTAGCTGTATTTCTTTATTAAAGGTTTCTAAGCTTGATAAGTTTAAAGTTAATCCGGCTGCCATTGCATGTCCTCCAAATTTATCAATTAAACCAGGCACACAAGAATCTAATTCAGCAAGAGAGTCTCTTAAATGAAAACCTGGTATAGATCTACCAGAGCCTTTAATATAATTGTTAGCAGCTGAAGCAAAAATAAACACTGGTCTATGATATTGCTCCTTAATTTTTGAAGCTACAATCCCTACAACACCTTCATGCCAATCTTTACTATAAAGAGATATAATATTAGGTAAATTATTTTTTTCAATAACACTGATCGAGTTAAGCATATTCTTAGCTTCAATACTCATCTTTCTGTCTAGCTCTCTTCTTCTTAAGTTTATCTTTTCTAGCTCTCTAGCATAATTCATAGCCTCACTATCAGAAGAGCTTAACAAGCACTTTACTCCTATAGACATATCTTCCAACCTACCCGCAGCATTAATTTTAGGAGCTACTTTATAAGACAGTTCAGATTCATCTATATCTACCAGTTTAATATTAGAAATTTTAGCTAGAGCTTTTATGCCATAAGAACTACTGAAAGATCTCATTTGCTTTAAACCATTTTTAATAAGTATTCTATTTGTTAAATCTAGGGTTACCAAATCAGCAACTGTACCTAAAGCAACTAAGTCTAGATATTTTAAAACGCTTCTATGGCTTTTGAGGTATTTACCTAAAGCTGCCATGAGATAAAAAACGACACCTACCCCTGCAAGATTTTTTCCTTTAAATGAACAATTTTTTAAATTTGGATTAACTATCATTGCATCTGGTAATTTCTCACCAGGTAAATGATGATCAGTAATAAGAACATCTATATCATTCTCTTTGGCAAACTTACAACCTTCTATACTTGTAATACCATTATCAACCGTAACTATGAGTCCTGGAGAATTATCAGTTATTAGTTTTTTTACTAACTCCTTAGTAAGACCATACCCTAGCTTGAACCTATCAGGTATAAAATAGTCGACATTTTTAAAACCATAATCTCTTAAACATGAAAGCATTAATGTCGTACTAGTTGCCCCATCTACATCAAAATCACCTACAATAACTATCTTAGTATCTTTATTTTTAACTAATAAACTAACTGCATCATTAAGCTCGTTAAATTGACTAACTGGTAAGATATTTGAAAGAAAATAATTTATATCGTCAGGTGAACCTATATCTCTGGAAGAAAATATCTTTTTTAATAGCGGTGATATATCTTTTGGCCAATCCCATCTATATGAATCATCATTTAATGATCTTTCTTCTATTATATTCATAAGTATACTGTCAAAAAGCTATATTATATTAAGAAATTATATTAACCTTGTATTATTGTATGGAACTAGTCAAAGAAAAAACTAATGTAAATCTTATAAATGCCTGGGAAGATAAAAAAATCCTTGTCAATAATGAATGGCTAGAAAATAGTTTTATAATTACCATAAATAAAATTTTACCTAACTGGGCTTGTCATAAAAAACAAGACATTAGTATTGAAAGCATTAAATTAGCTACTGAGATAGATACAGAAATTATCCTCTTAGGCACTGGTAAAACTACAGTATTTATTGAACCGGAAATTATATCTTTCTTTAACGATAAAAAAATTGGCTTGGAAGTAATGGATACTTCATCTGCCTGCAGAACATACAACCTTCTTGCGCATGAATATAGAAAAGTGTCAGCAGCCATAATTATTTAATCTATAAATTTTCTAAATAAATCATTGGATCTATTGGTATACCATTCTCTCTTATTTCGAAATAAAGCTGGGGTATATTACCTGGACCATCACCCATTTGAGAAATGATTTGGCCAGCCTCAACTTTATCGCCCTCTGAGATAAATAGGATGTGATTAAAACCATAAGCGCTCAGATAGATATCGTCATGTCTAATAATAATTAACTTGCCATAACTTACTAATCCTTCCCCTGCATAAACAACAGTACCAGATAAAGTTGCAAAAACATCATTACCAATTGAACCTCCTATTCCTATACCATTGCTTAGCTCCTGATCGTTATTAAATTTCCTTATTATTTTTCCTTCGGCAGGTAGATTCCATATATTTTTTTTAGCTTTGATCACTTTATTTACATATCCACTATCTGAAGAATTTTTTTTAAAATTAGGATCTCTTATGATTAATCTCTGGCCTGGAAAAATTGTATTAGGATCATGTATATTATTTAGAGAAATTAAATTTTCATAACTTACTTTATAATTTAAGGCAATATGCTGAAGAGTCTCTCCTTCTTTTACGATATGACTATCAACACTATAATCAACTAAGGTTCTTGAACAACCAGCAAGATAAAAAGAAATGAATAAAAAAATTAGATAATATTTAATCATAAAAAATTACAGCAGATAAAAAATAATTCCTATGATAATAATTGCTGTGAAAATAGTAACCTTGTCAAATTGAGCTCTTATTTTTTCGTTCATCCCTTCTCCTCCCCATACAATTAGTCCGGAAACGAGGAAAAACCTAGAGCCTCTTCCAATCAATGAGGCAAAGATAAACCCTGGTAAAAACATCCCTAAGCTTCCTGCCGTGATTGTAAATATCTTATAAGGAACAGGAGAAAAACCAGCAATAAATACCGCAAGCACTCCCCAAGTATCAAACCAGTCTTTAGCGGTATTAAAATCATTTATATAACCTCTAGAAATTAGTATTGGTTCAATTAAATCTATTGCAAAAGAGCCAATGAAATAACCAACCATTCCTCCTGCTACTGAAGAAAAAGTAGCTAGAAATGCATAATAAAAAGCCTTCTTTTGATTAGCTAATGACATTGGTATAAGCAAAGAATCTGGAGGAATAGGAAAGAATATCGACTCTGATGCACTTAGCAAAATTAAAATATATTCAGAATATTTTTTCCCTGCTAAGGAAATAATGTAGTCATAAGTTTTAGTAAATATTGACAATATTAAATTTCCTGAATTAAGGGCACAAACTTAACCGGACAGATAGATTCACTATCAAAATTATTCCCCTTTCGTGAAATACAAACCAAAACTTGATCTTTTTCGTCACCAATAGGAGCAATAATTCTACCTCCATCATCTAATTGCATCAATAAATCTTTTGGTATTTTCAAGGGAGCGGCAGCAACAATTATGCCCTGAAAAGGAGATTTATTATTCCATCCTAAATTACCATCAGCAAGTCTTAAGGATACATTTTTTATACCAGCTTTTAGAAGATTTTGTCTAGATTTATGAAATAAAGGCTTTATTCTCTCAATACTAAAAACTTCATTAGCAAAAGAGGATAAAATAGCGGCTTGATAACCACACCCGGTTCCAATTTCAAGCAGTCTGTTGAATTTTCCAGATTCAGGCAATAAGCTAACCAATAGCTCAGTCATTAAAGCAACAATATATGGCTGAGAAATGGTCTGGCCAAAACCAATTGGGAGTGCAGTATCCTCATAAGCTCTACTAGACAAAGCCTCATCAACAAATGAATGTCTAGGAACCTTTTCAATAACATCTAAAACCCTTTTATTTATTATGCCTTGCTTTATTAATCTATCAATAAGCCTTTGCCTAGTTCTAGCAGAAGTCATACCTATACCTATTTTTTTAGAATTACTGTCCACTATTTCAATGAAGTCAGTATATTATTTAATTTAGGAACAAGATCATAATCTGTTAAATCAACTTTTAGAGGAGAAACAGAAACAATATTATTTTTTACAGAAAAGAAGTCTGTTCCCTCACCATCATCTTTACTTAGGCCAGCTTTACCTATCCAGTAAAAAGGTTTACCTTTAGGATTTTTTGTGGCTATGGCAGGATCAGGCCTTTCTCTAGAGCCAAGCCTTGTTGAGCTAATTCCTTTAAGATATTTTTTTGGTATGTCAGGAACGTTTACATTAAGTATAGTATTCTTTTTAAGAGGATTATCTTCAATCATCTTAATTAAATCTTTAGTTACTGATACAGCAGTTTCAAAGTTTGAACCATCTTTATAAGCTAAAGATATAGCGATTGAGGGAATCCCGAAAAGTCTTGCCTCAAGAGCGGCAGCGACAGTACCAGAATATAAAACATCATCCCCAAGGTTAGCGCCATGATTTATACCAGAAATAATCATATCTGGCTTAAAGTCAAAAAAACTAGTGAGTGCAAGATGGATACAATCTGTTGGAGTTCCATTCACATAGTAATAGTCTTTTTTAAATCTCTGTATATTTAGCGGAGCAGACAAGGTCAAGGCACTACTTCCACCACTACAGTTTCTATCAGGAGCTATCACTAGAATTTCAGCGACTTCCTTTAGGCTCTTAGCCAATAATCTTAAACCTCTGGACTGATAGCCATCATCATTTGATAGTAGAATCTTCATATTTCAATACCTATGTTAGATAATTTATAATTATGATTATACTTAAAGCTTACAATTATTGAGATAATTTATGAAAAATAATGATGACGAAAAAAATTTATTTAATGAGGCTATGAAAAATGTCAGGCCCCTCAATAAAGATAAAAGTATTTTTATCAATAATTCTTCTAAAATTAAAAAAAAAATTCAATCTCAAAGAAGAAAAAATATAAATAATAATACAAGTATGATGGATATTAAAATATCATCTAATGAAATTGAGCAATTAGGCAATGAGATATCTTTCTGTAGATCTGGAGTTTCTAAAAAGATTTTTAATAAGTTAAAAAGTGGTAAATATATTATTCAATCAGAAATTGATTTGCATGGCTATACTACTAGACAGGCTAAAATAATACTTAAAGAATTTATAAGAGATTCATTAATTAATTCGTTTGGATGTGTAAGGGTAGTACATGGAAAAGGTCTTGGGTCAGGCCCTGAAGGACCTATCTTAAAGTATTATGTTCAAAGATGGCTCGGCCAATGGGATGAAGTTCTAGCATTTATCACAGCTAGGGCCAATGATGGTGGAAGTGGTGCGCTATATGTACTGCTCAAAAAAAATTAGCATTACTCATCAATAATATGATAATAAGTTTCTTCTTGACTAATCATCCCTAAATCTGTTCTAGCCCTTTCTTCTATAGCGCTTAAACCTTGCTTTAAATCAAATACCTCAGCTTCTAATGAGCTATTTCTCTCCTCTAATTCTTGATTTTTATCAAATCTTAACTCGACCTCTTTTTCTAGATTCCAAGCTTCTCTAATGCCCCCATCAGATAACCAGAAAAAAAGTTGAATAGTAATTAATAAAATTGCCATAAAAAATATCAATATCTTGCTCATAATTAAAAAACTAAATTAAAGGCATCAAAAGAAGCATATTTTATATTTTTACCAAGATCCTTCTCTATTCTTAAAATTTGATTATACTTAGCTAAACGATCTGATCTACATAATGAACCTGTTTTTATTTGTGTTGCATTAGTACCAATTGATATATCGGAAATAGTGCTATCTTCAGTTTCTCCAGATCTATGAGAGATTATGGAAGAGTAAGAAGCTTCATCTGCCATGCTAATAGCATCTAAAGTTTCACTCAAAGTACCAATTTGATTTGGCTTAATTAATATACTATTAGCTACATTTTTTGATATCCCTTTAGATAAAAGCATGGTATTGGTCACAAAAAGATCATCACCTACTAACTGTATCCTATTAGAAAATCTCTCAGACATAAACTCCCACCCTAGCCAATCATCCTCTGACATGCCGTCCTCAATAGAAATAATTGGATACTTAGAGACTAAATCCTCCAAATATAAGCAAAAATCCTTAGAATTAAATTTCTTATCCTCTGATTTAAGATAATAGAGCCCCTCAGAGTAGATCTCGGTACTTGCTACATCTAGCCCTAAAAATACGTCCCTACCGAGTGTATAGTCTGAATTTTCAATAGCATCACTAATAATTTTTAAAGCGTCTTCATTAGAAGATAAATCTGGAGCAAAACCTCCTTCATCCCCAACAGCTGTATTAAGACCTCTCTTAGAAAGAATTTCTTTCAGGCTATGAAAAATCTCTACACCACATCTTACTGCCTCTGAAAAAGAGTCCAAACCTATCGGAATTATCATAAATTCTTGAATATCAATATTATTTTCAGCATGAGAACCCCCATTTAAAATATTCATCATAGGTACTGGAGAAGTATAATTTTCAAAAGATGATAAGCTTTGATATAAACTTAACCCCTGATTTAAAGCACTAGCTTTCGCATAAGCTAGTGAGACTGCTAAAATAGAATTTGCTCCTAACCTAGACTTATTTGAAGTACCGTCAAGCTCTATAAGCATAGAATCAATAGATCTCTGACTATCAATAGTTTGGCCAACTAAGGCATTATGTATTGATTCATTAATATTAGAGACGGCCTTAGCTACGCCTTTACCAAAATACCTACTCTTATCAAGGTCTCTTAGCTCAATAGCTTCTTTTGAGCCTGTGGAGGCCCCTGAGGGCACAGAAGCCCTTCCAATTGAGCCTGAATCTAACAAAACCTCTGCCTCTACTGTAGGCATGCCTCGCGAATCAATAATCTCAATACCTTTAATTTTTTTTATAGTGTCCATTTATGAAAAATCTCTATATTTATATTCTATTTATTTGACCTTTTAACAGCAGCTTCAACAAAACTAATGAATAGAGGATGCCCATCTCTAGGATTGGATGTAAATTCAGGATGAAATTGACAAGCTAAAAACCAAGGATGGTCGCTTATTTCAATAATTTCTACTAGCCCGTCATCTGAAATTCCAGAAAATGATAAACCAAGATTTTCTAATTTATCAAAATAATTATTATTAAACTCATATCTATGCCTATGTCTTTCTAATATTTTATTTTTATTATATGCAAGATGGGCCAAACTATTCTTAGATAGTGAGCACAATTGAGCTCCTAAGCGCATAGTTCCCCCAAGGTTAGATTTATCATCCCTTATTTCTTTTTTACCACTTATGTCTTTCCATTCCTCAATAAGAGCTATTACAGGATTTTTTGTTCTTCTATCAAACTCTGTAGAATGAGCTCCTTTTAGATTAGCAATATTTCTAGAGAATTCGATTATTGCAACTTGCATACCTAAGCAAATTCCCAAATAAGGTACATTATTTTTTCTAGCGTAAGATACTGCATCTATCTTGCCTTCAATTCCTCTATCACCAAAACCGCCAGGTACTAGTATTGCATCTAAGTCTGATAAAAGGCCATCGCCTTCTTTTTGAATTCGCTCTGAATCAATATAAATAATATTTACCTTTGTAGAAGAATGAATGCCAGCGTGGAGCAAAGCCTCAGTTAAAGAAATATATGCATCCTTTAGATCCATATACTTACCAACCATACCTATACTAATTTCATTTTTTGTCTCTTTTCTAGATTGAACAACATATCTCCACTGTGATAAATCAGCTTCTTCACATTCAAGTTTAAGTTTATCTGATACAATCTGATCTAATCCTTGTTCATGAAGCATTAATGGAATGCTATACAAATCATCTACATCTATTGTAGAAATAACTGCCCTTTCTTCGACATTTGTGAATAAAGCAATCTTAGTCTTATGCTCATCTGGCAAAGGAAGCTCTGAACGGCATACTAAAATATCTGGCTGAATACCTATTGATCGCAGTTCCTTTACAGAATGCTGTGTTGGTTTAGTTTTAATTTCCGAAGATGCCGCTATGAAAGGAACAAGAGTCAAATGAATATAGATTACTTTCTCTTTGCCTAATTCAACACCCATTTGCCTTATTGCCTCTAAAAATGGGAGTGATTCTATATCTCCTACTGTGCCTCCAATTTCAACTAAACAAATATCTGAATTAACTGAACCCAGAATAATAGAATTCTTAATTTCATCTGTAATATGAGGAATTACCTGTACTGTAGCGCCTAGATAGTCACCCTTTCTTTCTTTTGCAATAACACTGCTGTAGATATATCCGGTGGTATAGTTGCTATTTTTGCCAGTTTTAAAATTTACAAACCTCTCATAATGGCCAAGATCTAGATCACTTTCTGTTCCATCTTCTGTAACAAAAACTTCTCCATGCTGGAAGGGGCTCATAGTTCCTGGGTCAAAATTTATATAAGGATCAAGCTTAATCATACTAACGCTTAGGCCTCTCGACTCCATTATTGCGCCCAAGGATGCCGAGGTAATACCCTTACCTAGGGATGATACAACTCCACCTGTAATAAAAACATAATTAGTCATGACCCGCCTTAACTCCTAGACTCTGATAAGAAATTCACATAAGACGGTTTTCAAAAATACCAAAAGAAAAATTATTTCGCCAGTATTATCCTTTCTTTTTTTTTTGAATAAATAAAATGGCTAGAACTAAGGTCAATATATGGAAGGATGATTACTCCAATTAATTTTCCAAAAGATATCATCTTTTTTTTCGCTATTTATTCTATCTGATAGCCATAGATCAGCAACAGCTACTAGTTGACCTTTATAATAAATTAGAGGTATCTTGTCTCTCATCCAAGGAACAATTGATTTAGAATGAAAAAGATTCTTAAGTGTCTTATGGTGAGTGCTATTTAAAATGATAAGCTTTTCTCCACCCTTTCTAAACCTAACATGCAAGCCTTCATTGATCCATGAATCTGGTAATCCTGATCCCAGCGTAACCTCAAGGCTCAAATCTCCACAAGGACTAATCCACGTCTTTTCTCTTGATAGACATTCTTCGTTTTTAAAGCTAGAAAGGCTTTCCATTGGCTTAAAAAGATATAAATTACCTTTAAATATTCTAGCTTCAGCACCTTTCCAATTTACTTGAGTTTTAGCATCATTTCTTAAGATTAAAAGAGAGTCAAGCAAAGCCTCAAGCTGAGAAGAGCTAGGAACTGGTAAGCCTAAGTCTGATATTAAACTTCTTAACAAATTTCTTGACCTTGATTTATCGTATCCAGTGATAAAATCTATTGGTATTTTATTTTTATTTATTATTCTATCCGAATCAATCTTTGCTAAAGTATTTAGTAGACTCTCAGCCTCTACCATTTTTTCTGAAGCCCTTGTAGTGACTATCTGAGCTGAGGGCCACCTTTTATAAACTTGAGGAAGTATTTTATGCCTAAGATAGTTTCTATCAAAACTTATATCTTTATTACTGATATCCTCAATCCAGTCTAATTTTAAGTATTGCGAAATAATACATATCTCACTCTTAGTAATATTTAAAAATGGTCTTGCAAGGTAGCCATTCCCAAAGGCGTTAAAAGCTAAAATCCCTCTTAGCCCTTTTACTCCACTCCCTCTCAATAATCTCAATAAAAAAGTTTCTAATTGATCATCAGCATGATGGGCAGTAACTAATAATTGATTTTTAGAAATTATCTGACTAAAGGATAAATATCTAGCTACCCTAGCTTGGGCTTCTGTACCACCAGGGCTTTTTATGTCTAAAGAAGCTTTTTTAATAATTAAATCTATACCGAGATTGTCACAATTTTTTTTACAATGCCTCTCCCAAGTAAATGATTCTTCTTGGATAAGATGGTTAATATGTATAGCTTTAATTTCTATACCTAGATCTAGCTTAGGGAGAGTGTGCAAAAGAACAGTTGAGTCTTGGCCTCCACTATATGCAATGAATACAGTCCTTATCCCTTTAGAGACTATATACTCATTTAAACTTGTTCTAATTTTTGCTAAAAATTTATCGATCAATTTAATTAAATTCTAACTAAAGGAATTTTTCAAAAACCTAGCTATCTTCAAAAATTCCATTTTTCATATACATAGATTGTCTATTCTTAAGAACTAAATCTATAGGTAAAGACTCTAGTTCATTTAAAGAGCTAATTATTGTACTCTTTAGAATATTCGACATAGCTACTTGGTCTCGATGAGCTCCTCCAAGAGGCTCTTTAATCACCTCATGAATTAATCCCAAATCTAGAAGACGATTCGCAGTCAAGCTAAGTGATTCAGAGGCTTCTTTAGCCTTGTCTGGTGTTTTCCAGAGAATAGAAGAACATCCTTCTGGTGAAATAACAGAATATATACTATATTCTAGCATCATAATTTTATCAGCTACACCAATTGCAAGAGCCCCTCCTGAACCACCCTCTCCTATAACAATAGAAATTATTGGCGTTTTCAATTTAACCATTTCATAAATATTCTTTGCAATAGCCTCGCTTTGCCCCCTCTTTTCTGCACCTAACCCTGGATGAGCGCCTGGAGTATCAATAAGCGTTATTATGGGTAAATTAAACTTTTCTGCTAATCTCATAACTCTTAATGCTTTACGATAACCTTCTGGCTTAGGCATACCAAAATTCCTTTTCAATCGTTCTTTCGAGTCTCTTCCTTTTTGATGACCAATAATAATTATAGGAAGACCTTCTAATTTTGCTATACCACAAATTAAAGATTGATCATCAGCATACATTCTATCGCCATGCAATTCTTGAAAATCAGTAAAACATAATTCAATATAATCTAAAGCATAAGGCCTAGAGGGGTGTCTAGAGAGTTTAACTATTTCCCATGATGACAAATCAGAAAATATCTTTTTAGTTAATTTATCGCTCTTAACTTTTAATCTAGATATTTCTTCACTTATATTTACCTCAGAATCATCCCCAATAAATTTTAGCTCATCTATCTTGGCTTCAAGTTCAGCTATTGGCTCCTCTAGTGATATAAATTTATTATCCATTTTAGAATGATAATTGAAAATTAAGATTTCTTATAGTGAATATTATAACCCTCGTCACCGAAAAGGGAGGAAATCTTATCTCTAGCGTCTCTCTTAAGAGATATAGACCAATCACTGCCTAGTTTTACTGATGTACTAGCTTTAGAGTTTGTGTAGTATAAATAAACATCACAATCTCCCCCTCTATACGCCTGAAGTGCTTGCTTTAAATTTTTTGATAAAATACTTTTATTGTCATTACTATTAAAGCTTATTGTTAATCTTTTTGCATTTTTTTCAATAGCCTGATCTATCGTGTCAATAAATAGAGCCTTCAATCTCCAGTTATTATTGAACTCATCATAACTTAATTGACCCTCAACATATAATATAGAATCTTTCATGATTTTATTCTGATATTTACTATAGATATCCTCAAATACTATAACTTCAATTTTAGATGTTGTATCATCAAGAATTATACTTATTGTATTTCTATTCCTATATATATCACAAACCAATCCTGCGATGCTTACCTTAGATTTTGAGCTAAAATATTTTCTGTCTTTTGGTAAAGCATGAGTTACCTTTGTTATTGAGCCATTAGTAAATTGGGAAGCATGATTCTTATATTCATTAAAAGGATGATCGGTTAAGTAAAATCCTAAACTCTCTTTTTCAAATAACAACTTATCTCTATCATGCCATTCAACTGTTGGCTTGAGGACATGCTCTAAGCCTGAGTTACCTTGCGCTGGAAAAAGTGAATGTTGACCGGCAGCTTGCATTTCTGCATTAGTTCCAGCTATTCTCAGAAGGCTATCAATAGCACTAAATGCAGTAGCTCTATTTGTACCTAATATATCCATAGCACCTGACTTAATTAATGCCTCTAAAGATCTTTTATTGATAGTTTGACTGCCTAGCCTTTTACAAAAATCAATTAAATCAAGATATTTTCCGTTAATTTTTCTCTCAATAATAATTTCATCGATTATATTTTTTCCAACGCCTTTAATTGCGCCTAAACCATAATTAATTTCTGATTTCTGACTTACTGAAAAGCTATATAAAGAGCTATTAATATTTGGAGCATTAACATTAATACTCATTCTTATACATTCTTCTGTAAGATCCATTACTTTATCTGTATTATCCATATCCATTGTAAGTACGGCTGACATAAATTCGTCAGGGTAATGTGTTTTTAGCCATGCCGTCCTAAATGCAACAATAGCATAAGCAACGGCATGAGATTTATTAAAGCCGTAACCAGCAAAGCTCTCCATTATGTCAAACACTTCTTCGGATATTCTTTTCTCTATGCCTTTATTGCTGGCCCCCTTAATAAAGACTTCTCTTTGGTTGGCCATTTCATCTTCTTTTTTCTTACCCATAGCCCTTCTAAGAATATCTGCCTCTCCTAAAGTATAACCAGCTAGAATTTGTGCTGCTTGCATGACCTGCTCTTGATAAACAAAAACTCCATAAGTAGATTGAAGAATAGGCTTAAGAAGAGGATGATAATAATTTATGAGCTTATTATTAAGCCCATGCTTACCACGAACAAAATCATCTACACTTCCCGAATCCAATGGTCCAGGCCTCCCTAGAGCTAGAATAGCAGTAAGATCATCAAAATTATCAGGCTGAACACCTTTGATAACATTTTTCATCATTTTTGATTCAATTTGAAAAACTGCACTAGTATTGCAACTTTTCAAAAGCTCAAATGTATCGCTATCATCTAATGGAATGGTTTCTATTCTAACTTCTTCATAGCCATCTTGATTTTTTTTCCTATTAATTTCTTCTAATGCATGCTTAATAACAGTCAAGGTTTTCAGCCCTAGAAAATCAAATTTTATCAATCCAATAGACTCAACATCATCTTTATCAAATTGACTAAGGAAATTTCCATCTTCATCAGAGTATAATGGCATGTACTCTGTTAAAGGCTCAGGAGCTATTACAACTCCTCCTGCATGAGTTCCAGCATTTCTAGCCAGGCCCTCTAATGATTTTGCTCTCTCAATAAGTAACTTAATCTCATCTTCATTCTCGTACCGCTTTTTTAGTTCTGAGTTTTTTTCTATTGCCTTATCAAGAGTGATGCCTACTTCAAATGGAATAAGCTTTGCAACGCTATCAACATAACCATGAGGCATACCTAATACTCTCCCAACATCTCTAACTACTGCTTTTGCAGCCATTGTTCCAAAAGTTATAATCTGAGAAACGTGGTCACTTCCATATTTATCTGCTATATAATCGATTACCTTATCTCTACCCTCTATACAAAAATCAATATCAAAATCAGGCATTGAAACTCTTTCTTTGTTTAAAAATCTCTCAAACAATAAATCATGAATCATAGGGTCAACATCTGTTATTTCTAAAACAAAAGCAACTAAAGAGCCTGCTCCAGAGCCCCGACCAGGCCCCACTGGGATTAAATTATTATTAGACCAATCAATAAAATCAGCGACAATAAGAAAATAGCCTTCAAATCCCATCTCACAAATTGTTGTTAATTCATAGTTAAGTCTTTCAAGGTAGTCACTTTCCTTTTCTTTATTAAGATTCCCATCTATAATTCTTTTCTTTAGACCCTCTAGTGACCTCTCCTTAAGATATTCTTTCGTACTATTACCATTTGGTGGAGTAAAAACTGGAAAAATAGGTTTGCCAGAATCTAAGAAAAAATTACATCTTTTAGCTATCTCAGTTGTATTTTCTAAGGCTTCTGGAATCTCGGCAAAAACTTTTTCCATCTCGGCCGAAGACTTGAGATACTGATGTTTTGTATATTTTTTCAGCCTTGAAGGATCTGATAAAATTACTTTATCTTGAATAGCAACTCTTGTTTCATGTGAAGAAAAGTCTTCTTTAGATATAAACCTCACATCATTTGTTGCTACAACTGGAATAGAATATGAAGTAGCTATTTGAAGAGCGTTTTCTATATAATTATCCTCATTTGGCCTACCTAATTTCTGAAGCTCAAGATAAAAATTATCAGGAAATAGCTCCAACCAATACTTTAATGTATACTGAATATCCTGATCTTTCTTAGCTAGTATTTTTTGGCCTATTTCACCAAACTGTCCTCCTGAAAGTGCTATTAACCCCTTCAACCTCTCAGAGCTCAACCATTCTTCTATAATAAAAGATTTATCATTAAATCTACCCTTAGAATGCGCCAAGCTAAGTAGTTTACTTAAATTCTTAAATCCATAATTATCTTTACAAAGAAGAGTCATCCGATATGAATCAGAATCACTTAACCGTCTTTTAAAAAGTACATCAGAACCTATTATAGGCTTTATACCTTTGGATTTAGCTTTATTATAAAATTTTACAAGTGAAAAGGTATTTGCTTCTTCTGATAAAGCAATTGCAGGCATATTTTTCTCTAACGAAGAATTAATAAGTGAAGGTATACTAATTACACTATCCACAAGAGAGAATTCACTATGAACTTTTAAATGTATAAATCCATTTTTATTCATATATATTCTTTTCCTGATAAAAACTACATGGTTTAAAACTTATTCTATGGTAAGGGCTTAATCCAAATACTCCTAATCTATCAACATGATCTTTAGTTGGATAGCCTTTATTAATATAAAAATTATAATTAGGGTATCTATAATGAATAAAATTCATATATCTATCTCTATATACTTTAGCTAATATAGAGGCGGCACTAATTTCTTGTATTTTTTCATCGCCCTTGATTACAGAGTTGAGAGAAAAACTATGCCCAACTTCATCAAAATTAGGTACTTGATTTCCATCTATTTTAACTTCATCAGGCTTTATCTTTAAAGATAAAATGGCTTTTTCCATTGCAATCATTGTAGCTTGAAGAATATTTATTTTATCAATAACCCGTGAAGAAACCATGAAAACAGAATAGGCTAGTGAATTTTTCTTTATTAAAATAGCTAGAGCCTTCCTTTTATTTTTTGATATCTTTTTAGAATCATTTAAACCAATAATAGGTTTTTGCTTATTCAATATAACGGCTGAAGCAAAAACCGGTCCAGCTATTGGCCCTCTTCCTGCTTCATCGACACCAGCAATAAGCTTATCATTATCACTATTTTTGTTTCCAGCAATACTTTTCAAATTAATCTTCAGAAATTAGATCATATACTACTTCTGCTGACCTTTTACTTGCACCCATTTTAAGTTCATGATGTAACTTAACAAATATTTCTTTTTGTTTTTCAAAATTATTATTATTATTTAAGAAGCCTTCCAAGTCTCTTCCCATTATGTCTGCTTTAACATCATTCTGAACATATTCTGGAACAATGCTACTCTGAGTAAGGAGATTTGGTAAGCTAAAAAATTTTAATTTTTTTAAACCTAGCTTATTAAATAACCAAAATGAAATATCTGAAACTATGTAAGCAACAACCATTGGTTTTTTTATTAGTGCTGCTTCAAGGCTAGCTGTCCCGGATGCAGTTAGAACCACATTAGAGGCTGATATGGCCATTCTAGACTTCCCAATAATAAACCGATATCTTCTATCAAGCATTACTTCATTTTTAAGATTAATGTTATTACTTAAAAATAAATCTAAATCTTTGCTATTTGATAGTGTAATTAGAACTAATAAGTCAGGAAATTTACTTATTAGCCATTTTGCTGTCTCTATAAACGGCTCAGCAAGATAATGAATTTCATTTGATCTGCTACCTGGAAGAATCGCTAACACTTTTGAATTCTCATCTATACTAAAAGCTTTTCTATCTAAGTTATGCTTAATATTTTCCGGTATTTGATCTGCTATAGGATGACCAACAAAAAAAGAACTAATACCATGAGCATCATAAAAAATTTTCTCAAATGGAAGCAAACATAATATAAGGTCAACTGATTTTTTAATCTTTTTAACTCTTGATTGCCTCCAAGCCCATACCTGCGGACTTACATATTGTACTACTGGTATATTAGCTTTTTTTAATGAGTCTCCTATTAGAAGATTAAAGTCTGGTGAGTCTATCCCTATAAAAACATCAGGTTTTATTTTTTTAATTTTATTTATTAAATTATATCTTAGCCATAAAATTCTAGGCAAATGTTTCAATACCTCAAATAAGCCCATCACTGATAGTTGCTCTACTCTATAAAGTGGAACACATCCCTGACTAATCATTTTTTGCCCAGCAACACCAAAAAATTCTATATTTGGAAGCAAAGCTTTGAGCTCTTTGATTAGTTCAGCACCTAGATTATCTCCCGATGCCTCACCCGCACAGATTGCAATTTTATATTTTTTTTTAGTCTTAAAGCTTATTCTCAAAACGACCTTAAATTTTTAAAAAAATTTATCTCACAATACTTCTAGAGCCATTATTTAATGATTCTAACATAGGCAAAACTTCTTGATTATTAATACTAATTTCCCTAAGTCGAATTATTGCCTCTTCTAGCTTAAGGCCTTTCCTGTAAATTATGCGATAAGCTTCCTTTATATTTTTAATACTATTGCTACTAAAGTTTTTTCTTTTCAATCCTTCTAAATTTACACCTCTTGGCTCTGCAGGCCTTCCAGAAACTACTACATAAGCTGGTATATCTTTAGTAATATAAGTAAACATACTTGAAAAACTATAGGGCCCTATCTTACAAAACTGGTGTGCTGTAGTGAAACCTCCTAATATTGCCCAATCATCCACTCTAACATGACCAGCTATAGAGGCATTATTGGCAAATATTGTATTATTTCCAACTATACAATCATGTGCTATATGAGCTGAAGCCATTATCCAGTTATCATCTCCAATAACCGTTATGCCCTCATCCTGAACCGTTCCTCTATTAATAGTACAGCCCTCTCTTATGGTATTCCTATCTCCTATTTTTAGCTTAGTTGGCTCTCCAGAGTATTTTTTATCTTGAGGATCTTCTCCTATAGATGAAAATGAAAAGATATGGTTATTATTTCCAATTATAGTTGGACCCTTTATTGAAACATTAGATTCAATTACACTACCTGTCTTAATTTCTACATTGGGACCTACTACAGAATATGGACCAATAGAGACATTTTCATGTATTTTTGAATTTTTTGAAATTAATGCAGTCTTATGAATCACTATACATACCTGGTGATTCTAAAATTTCGGCAGTAGCACATAAGGACCCTTCAACCTCTACCTTTGCCTTGAAGCGCCAGAAATTTCTTCTACAATTAATAATCTCTACAGTGATTATCATTTCATCACCTGGCACTATAGGCTTCCTAAATCTAGCTTTTTCTACACCTACTAGATATAAAATAAAATTTCTGTCTTTAGGAGGAATACTATCCCAAACTAAAACACCCCCTGCTTGTCCCATAGCTTCTATAATAAGCACCCCAGGCATGACAGGGTACTCAGGGAAGTGTCCATCAAAATGTGGCTCAGTGGGTAAAACCTTCTTAGTAGCAATAATACTCTCACCTGGATTACAAGAAATAATAGTATCTAGAAATAAAAAAGGTTCTCTTTGAGGTATCCTTTTTTTTATCTCTTGCGCCCCATAAAGATAGTTAAGTTTCAAACCAATCTCTCTTCTAACTTTTATAATTTTTAAATAATTTATCTAAATTTTTAAGTCTTACAAGATTCCTTTTCCATATATTTGCACTCTGAGCAGGAATAATACCAGAATAAACTCCTGGATTATAAATAGACTTTGTAACAGTGCTTCTTGCATTAATAAAAACATCATCTGTAATATCTAGATGCCCTAAGACTGAAGCTCCTCCTCCAAGTCTGCATCTCTTTCCTATTACTGTGCTACCAGCTATAGCGCCACAGCCAGCTATTGCAGTAAATTGACCTATCTTAACATTATGACCGATATGAACTAGGTTATCTATTTTTACTCCTTTAGAAATAATAGTATCCTCAATCGTTCCACAATCAATAGTAGAATTAGCTCCAATCTCAACATCGGAACCAATTTTAACCCCTCCTATTTGTGGGACGGGTATCCACTCATCTCCTTCGATAACAAATCCAAAACCATCTGAGCCGATAACGCAACCAGAATGCAAATAACACCTTTCACCAATTTTAACATTATTTTTGATTGTAACATTTTCGCTAATTATAGATTTATTCGCGATGCAAGAATTAGAGCCAATAACAGTATTTGGACCTATAAATACATTATCACCAATAACAACATTATCTCTAATTACAACATTCTCAGATAATTTAGCACTAGAAGATATTCTAGCATCTCCCGAAATACTGGCTGATTCATGATTACCTCCATCGAGTTTAGGAGGTGGATAAAGATAACTGGCTACTTTAGCATAAGTAAGATAAGGATCAGAGACCAAAAGACACGAGGTTGGACAACTATTTTTTTTACTCTCAGTTAATATTACACATCCGGCTCTAGTGCTTGAAAGAATATCAATATTGCTAGAATCCAAAAAAAAACATAACGAGTTTTCTTTTGCATTCTCTAATGTAGAAATACTATCAATTACCTGATTCGGATTTCCTTCAAGCTTACAACCAAATAAATTAGCTAGTTCGCTTAATTTAACTGGCATTAAAAAAACTCATAAACAGAAAATTAATCTACAGATTCAAAACTATTTTGTAAAGTTTGAAGAACTTCATCAGTAATATCTACAGCTATACTATAATAAAGGGCATCTGCTACAACTAAATCATAATCTTCTGAGCTTGAAAATTCATTAATTGCTTCAATTAATATTCCTTGCAACCTACTAAGCTCTTGATTCTGTCTTAAGTTAAAATCTTCTGTTGCCTGTTCCTGCTCTCTAGCTAAATCTCTCTGATCATTTGAAATTTCCCTTTCTAGGCTTTGGCGCTCTTCCTCTCCCATAACAGCTGCATCTCTTTCATAAAGCTCAGCTTTTTCTTGGAGAGAGGTTTGTATGGCAATAATATCTCTTTCACGTGGAGCAAATTCTTCCTGCAGAATTTCCATAATAGCAAGATATTGTGGTGACTGACTCAATAATCTAGAGACATCAACAACACCAAGTTTGAGTCCGTTATCTTGTGCAATAACATTGTTACCAAAAAAAGATACAAACAAGACAACAAAAACACCCAGCAAACTAATATAACTTCTATTTCTACTATTCATAATTAAAATTTTTCCTATTTGATTTTTCTAAAATTAAAATGCGTTACCTACTGTAAATTGAAATTCTTCTGTCTCATCAGCATAAAATCTATCGGTTGTGGCCCTATTATTAATAGGCTGTCCATAGCTAAATCTTAATAATCCCAAAGGCGCTAACCATTCTACTCCTATCCCTATTGAGCGCTTAAGGTTATCTGGATTATATTTATACTCATCAGTTATATCATCTAATCTATCACGAAACGTTACGCCACCTGTAGAGAATACATTACCAATGTCATAAAATAAAGACAGTCTTGCTGATGTCTGAAACTGCTCTGGCATAGGAACGACAAGCTCTAATTGTGATACTAATCTCATATTACCGCCATAAGGATTATTCCAAGAATCTTTTGGTCCCAACCTACTCTCTCTATAGCCCCTAACTGAGCCAGGACCACCAGCAAAAAAATTCCTATATGGAGGTATAGCGGTCGTTTTATTACCATATGAGTCACCATAAGCAAATTCTGAGTTTACCCTAAATATCCATCTGCCTAAGAGAGGAAAATAATGTGTATAACCAAGAGTGGCAACATAATACTCCACATCACTTCCTGGTATAGATGCATTAAGATTAAAACCTAGCCTTTTACCAGCAGTAGGAAAAATAAATCTATTTCTTGAATCATAAATCCAACCTGTTGAGAGCTCTATAGATTCAGATTTAGTTCCAAAAAATTCATTTTCCCCTGATGATATATTATAAGCCTTCCCATTAGCCTTAACCCATTCATTAGATTGATCAGAACTATAAAAACTTGTAGCCATTTCAGTATCTGAATAGGAAAAACCAAATTGAAGATATTGATATTCGGTTATTGGGTAGGACCAATCCGCTCCCAAAGAATAAGTTTCCGTTGAAAATGCTGAGCTTGCAGATGTGAATTGAGTAATATCTCTAAAAGAGAAAGAAAGAGTCTGTGACAATCCATCCATAGTCTTATATGGATCAGTATGGTTCAAGGTGTAATAAGATGAATACTTACCTCCACTAAGATTTAGTGCCACTCTATCTCCCGAGCCCATAAAATTCGAATGAATAAAATTTGCGTTAAGCTGGCCACCCCATGTTTCAGAATAACCTAAACCTCCACCAAATTGACCTGGCAAGCCTTCTTCTATCTCAAAGTCAATATCTACTAAATCTGTCTCTCCTATTACTGGATTAGTTTCATAATTAACATTCTCAACATAAGGAAGTCTCTGAAGCCTTATTTGCGAACGATCTAATAAAGTATTTGAAAGATACCCTCCCTCTAATTGTCGCATCTCTCTTCTAAGAACCTCATCGTTTACATTATTTGTATTATTAAAATTAATCCTCCTAACATAAACCCTATCCTGAGAATCTAAAAAAAATGTTATCTCAGCTTCATTAGTATCTTGATTTAATTCTGGAATAGCTACAATCTCTGCAAAAGCATATCCATCTTGCCCTAAACGAAAACGTATTAGCTCTTCACTATTAGTCAACAACTGCTGAGAAAAAATCTGCCCGGGACTGATCAGTATAAGATCGTTTATTTCATCCCTCGGTACTACAATATCCCCTGCAATTTTAATATCTGAGATATTGAATCTTTCGCCTTCAATAATATTTATTGTTATAAATATATCTTGCTTATCTGGAGAAATAGCTACTTGAACACTATCCCATCTAAAATCAGCAAACCCTCTATCCATATAAAAAGACCTTAAAGTTTCAAGATCTCCTTCTAACGACTCCTTTGAATATCTATCATCATTTCTAATAAACGATAAAAAATTACCAGTTTTTAGCTCAAAATCATCTAATATATCTTCATCACTAAAACTAGTATTACCAACTATATTAACTTGCCTAATCTTAGCCCTATCTCCCTCGGCTATTTCAATAGCTAGTCTAACCCTATTATCTGATAATTCTTCTATTGGAGTTCTAATCTGAACAGCATACTTTCCCTGACTGTAATACTGCTCAGTAAGTGCTTTCTTGACCTCTAGAAGAACAGATTGATCAAATATCTTTCCTACTGTCATTCCAACATCAGTTAATGATTGCTCAAGCTGCTCAGTTTCAATATCTTTATTTCCTGTAATGGTAAATGCCTCTATAGACGGCCTCTCTAAAACCACTATAACTAATACATCCCCATCTCGACGAAATTCTATATCCTGAAAAAATCCTGTTGAATATATAGCCCTAACTGCTTCTTGAACTCTTTGATCTGTAATTGTATCTCCAAGATTTATTGGTAAATAGTTAAAAATAGTACCTTCAGAAATACGCTGTGCGCCTTCAACTCGAAAATTACTTGCTATCCAAGGATCAAAAGAAAAGGCAACTTGCTGGCTAAAAAAATAACCAATAATAAATAGAATAAAATTATATCTTTTAAAAGAAATCATGATAATAACTTAACAAAATCATTATAAAAGGCAAAACTTATAATAATCGCTATTAAAAAGAATCCAAATTGCTGAGATAAAATTAATGCCTTATCAGAAATAGGTGATCCTTTTATAGCTTCAACTAATTGATAGACTATTTGACCACCATCTAGCATTGGTATAGGGAGCAAGTTTAAAACACCTAGACTAATACTTATTAAAGCCAGAAAATTAATAAAGGACAATAGTCCACCTTGAGCACTATCACCTGCATAAACTGCAATATTAATAGGGCCGCTTATATTACTTGCTGAAACATCGCCCATAATCATTTTACCAATCATCTTAAGTGTCATAAGGCTCATCTGGAAAGTTTTAAAAATAGATTTTGATAAAGATTCAAAAAAATTGTAACTCTCAATAACTATAGATCGACTCAAAATATCTGAAACTATATCAGTATTTTCTCTGACGCCAATTATACCAACTGGAGTACCATTATTGGAAGAATAGCCAATTTCTATTGAGCTAACTAAATTCTCACCATTCCTCTCAACCACAACTTCCACTAACTCATTTGGTCTTGACTGAACATTATAAACAATATCAGAAAAACTATTAATTCTTTCTTCATCTATAAACAAAACTTTATCGTACTCTTGTAAACCAGCATTGCTAGCTGGCAAATTATCAATAACTTCACCCAAAATTGCAGGCCTTACCGGACCTGGTATGAAGCCTAGACCATTAAATAACGCACCAGGTAGAGTCAAAGCTTTCTCAAGGCCTCTTACATCAAGCACTATGTTCCTAAAGGCACCAAATTTATTCAAAGTGGTAATTTGAATGACGCCATCAGATAATATTTCATCTAAAATTGCTAATGTAGCGCTTTCTAGAGTTGGAGTAGGTGTGTTACCAACATTAACTATCTCTTCATCTATGACCATCCCTGATCTATATGCAATTGAATCAAACTCAACAAAGCCTATAGTAGGCTTCAAATGAGGAACCCCAAAAGAGAAAATAAGAAAATAGGCTAACACAGCAAAAACAAAGTTAAACAACGGACCAGCTAATAAAACACATATTCTCTGGAAAACAGGCTTTCTATTAAATGCTCTAGGTAGTTCAGACTCATCAACATTAACTTCTCTTTCATCCAGAAGCTTAACATAGCCTCCCAAGGGAATAGGAGATAAGACATACTCTGTACAATCAGGATTTTTTCCTATAAATGAGAATATTGGCTTACCAAAGCCAATAGAAAACCTCAAAACCTTGAAACCTAATTTCTTAGCTACAATATAATGACCATACTCATGAATGAAAACTAATATAGAGATTGCAATAAAAAATGAAATCAGTGAGATAAGTATTTGTAACATCTTTAAAGAATACCTGAAATATCAAGACCTACAAAAAAGAAGACTGATGAAGCTAAAATACTATCAATACGATCCAAAATACCCCCGTGGCTAGGTAGTAAATTCCCTGTATCTTTCATGCCGCTATTACGCTTAAGCATGCTAATAAACAAGTCTCCGATTATAGATGAAAAAGTAACAATCAAGGATAAAAAAATAAATATATCTAAGGGCAAAGAAAAGATAATAGCTGATAAAAATGTAACGAATAGAGCAAGGATAGATCCTCCGATAGCACCTTCCCACGTTTTATTAGGGCTAATAACGCAAGCTAACTTTACTTTTCCTATAGTCTTTCCAGCCATATAAGCACCTACATCATTAGCCCAGACAATAAAAAATAAAGATAGTAAATAGTAAATCGAAACTTGACTAAGATAGAGCACTATAAATAATGAAGGTAATAGAAATAATGGCGCTGAAAATCCGATGAATATAGGCTTTATCTCATATGGATAGAAATAAAACGAGACAAAAACTAAAAACCAAATAAATAATGCCAAATAAGAGATTAAATAAATATTAACTACGCTATAAAAAAATAAAAAACAAAAAAATACTAGCAATAAAGAAGTGAATAATATTTTATTGATCGATCTGCTGAATATAAATCCTGACCACTCCCATATAGCAATTAGCCATAATAAAATAAAAAAAATATTTGGTAAGGCTTTAGGTGAGTAAACTATAGACCCAATAATTATCAGGCCATAAAAGATTGCTGATATTGCTCTTGAGACTAACAATCTCTTTCCTCTAGCTGTTTACTAATCTTTCCAAACCTTCTTTCTCTATTTGAATAAAAAATTAAAGCCTCATCTAAATCTTTTTCTGTAAATGAAGGCCATAGTATATCTGTAAAATAAATTTCAGCATAAGCTATTTGCCATAACAGAAAATTACTTACTCTTTTTTCCCCCCCAGTTCTTATTAATAAATCCACATTAGGTAATAGGGTTGTCATAAGCTCTGACTCAAAAATATCTTCGCTTATCTCTGGAAAAAAAGTATCGTCTGATTTACTCTTTTTAATTATTTTTTTACTCGCAGAAAGGATATCTTGCCTACCACCATAAGATATAGCTAATACAAGATTCATATTATTATTGTTTACAGTAAGTTTTTCTGCATTAGAAATTGACATCTTTATCTGTTCATTTAAAGATGACATATCTCCAATAAATCTTAATCTTACTCCCTGCTTATGAAGCTCATCAATTTCAGATTTGAGAGTGCTTAGAAAAAGCTCCATTATCCAATTTATTTCATCCATGGGTCTAGACCAGTTTTCAGTTGAAAAGATAAAAAGAGTCAATGTCTTTATTTTTCTTTTCATACAAAACTTAATCACATCTCTAGTAGGATTAATTCCTGCTTTATGACCAGATTTTCTAGGTAACGATCTTTGCTTAGCCCAGCGGCCATTTCCATCCATTATTATCGCTATATGACTTGGTACTGCACGGTTCATAGAGTTATCCTCAATAAAAGAGTTAAAACTCCATTATTTCCTCTTCTTTAGATAAAGAAACTTGACTCATCTTAGATATAACTTCATCAGTATTTTTCTGAATCTCTTCTTGACTTTGTCTTAGCTCGTCCTCTGTTATAGATTTATCCTTAAGCAGATCTCTGAAATCATTTAGAGCGTCTCTTCTTATATTCCTAACAGCCACTTTTGCTGACTCTAACTCAGCCTTTACTATTTTGACCAAATCCTTTCGACGCTCTTCCGTCATTGGAGGGAGTGGAACACGAATAACAGCTCCAGCTGTAACAGGAGTCAAACCTAAATCTGAAACTAGTATTGCTTTCTCTATTATAGATGCCATAGGCTTTTCCCAAGGAGATAAAACTAGCGTCTTGGAATCCTCTATAGTTATTGTAGCTACCTGACTTAAAGGCACTTCCGAGCCATAATATTCAACACCTATATGCTCAAGAAGATCTGGATGCGCTCTCCCTGTTCTTATTTTTTTTAATTCATCCTTAAAGGAAGTAATACTTTTCTCCATTCGCCTAGAAGCATCTTTTTTAATTTCTTCAATCATATTTATTCTTCTCTATTTGACACAATAGTTCCAATACGATCTCCTTTAACTACTCTGATCATATCCCCATGATTATTTAAATTGAACACCACTAGAGGTAAATTATTCTCTCTACACATAACAACTGAAGTAGCATCCATAACATTTAGCTTTTTTTCTAAAATATCATCGTAACTAAGCTCCTTATAAAGCTTTGCTTTAGATGAAATAGTTGGATCACTCGAGTACACTCCATCAACTTTTGTTCCTTTGATCAATAAATCAGCATTTATCTCTATCGCTCTTAGGCTAGCTGCAGTATCAGTCGTAAAAAAAGGATTTCCGGTACCTGCAGCAAAAATTACAATACGTTTTTTTTCGAGATGTCTTATGGCTCTCCTTCTAATATAGTCCTCACATACATCGTTAATTTTAATTGCTGACATTACACGGGCTACTGCTCCCTGCCTCTCTATAGAGTCCTGTAAAGCTAAGGCATTCATTACAGTAGCTAACATTCCCATCTGATCGGCAGTGACTCTTTCAATGCCTGACTCCGCTAAACCAGCACCTCTAAAAATATTTCCTCCCCCAACCACAAGCCCAATCTCTATACCTAAATCTAGAGTATCTACGATCTCTTTAGTGATTCTTTTAATAAATAATTGATCAATGCCTGCATCTTGAGTCCCCATAAGAGCCTCACCGCTTAACTTTAAAAGCACTCTCCTATAGGGCAACTGCATTATAAGATCTCCAGATAAATTTGATTGCTATTGAGAGGCTTGAGCCATAACCTCTGCAACAAAATCCTGCTCTTCCTTAACAATTCCTTCGCCTAGCTCATAACGAGTGAAACTAATTACTTTTGCACCTGAGGCAGTCAATAAATCCGCTACATTCGTATCTGTATCTTTGATAAAGCTCTGACCAAGAAGAGTAATTTCTGATAAGTGCTTTCGTAGTCTTCCATCAACCATTTTTGCAACTATTTCTTGTGGTTTTCCTTCTTGTAATGCTTGAGCTATCAATATCTCTCGCTCTTTATTTAATTCATTCTCAGGGATAGCATCAATATCAATATATTGAGGTGTAGAAGCAGCTATCTGCATTGAAATATCATTTGCTAAAGATTCATTTCCACCATCTAGCTCAGTAATAACACCTATGCGACCCATATGCGAATAAAGAGATACATTATTTATCGAGTTTAATAGAAAAAATCTTCTTACAGAAATATTCTCTCCAACCTTAGCGACTAGCTCCTTTCTCACTGATTCAAGATTACCATCATCAATCTTTATCTCCATGAGCTCATCTACATCTTTTGGTTGAGAGCTGATAACACAATCAAGGACTTTGTTTGAAAAATTAATGAAATTTTCATCCTTGGCAACAAAATCAGTCTCGGAATTTATTTCAGCAATTACAGAAAAATTATTATCCTGCCTAATTACTACAAGCCCTTCTGCTGCAACTCTTGAAGCCTTCTTATCAGCCTTCGCTTGACCTGCCTTTCTTAGAAACTCTACAGCTTTCTCGATATCACCATTAGTCTCCAGGAGAGCTTTTTTACAATCCATCATCCCAACGCCTGTTCTCTCTCTTAGTTCCTTTACTAATTTAGCCTCTATTGCCATCTGTAGTCCTTACATAAAATAATTTCTATTATTTGACCTATTCTATATCTTTAGATTCTTTCTTTACTTTCTTTACCGTTGGTTTTTTTGATGATATTTTTTTTTCACCTATATTTTTCTTTTTAGATACTTTCTTAGTACTTATTTTTTTTTCATCTATATCTTTCTTTTTAGATACTTTCTTAGTACTTATTTTTTTTACAGTCGTTTTTTTTGTTGTTATTTTTTTCTTAGTTATCTTGTTCTTTAGAGATTTAGTTTTTTTAATATTAACATTCTCTGATTTTTTTGGCTTCCCTGACTCATCTAGTTCAACAAAATCATCCTCACCCTCTGGAATAACTGGAATAGATTTTTTGCCTTCTAATACTACATTGGCCATTTGCTTCGTATAAAGGGAAATAGATTTCATAGCATCATCATTTCCTGGAATTAAATAATCAATGCCATCAGGTGAACAGTTGGTGTCAACTATTGCAATTACTGGAATATCAAGCTTAATAGCTTCTTTTATAGCAATTGATTCATAGCCTACATCAATTACAAAAATTGCATCTGGTAGGCCAACCATATTCTTGACACCACCAAGATTCTTTTCTAGCTTTTCTTTTTCTCTGCTTAGCTGAAGTAATTCTTTCTTCTTAAAGTCGCCACTATTTTCATCTGAAATTATTTCTTCTAGCTCAAAAAGCCTTTTAATTGATTGCTGGATAGTTTTAAAATTTGTAAGCATACCCCCAAGCCATCTATTACTAACAAAAGGCATAGAGCAACGAGTTGCTTCTTCTTCAATTATTTTTCTAGCAGCTCGTTTTGAACCGATAAATAAAATTTGTCCGCCATTAGAAGCTAAATCAAAAATAAACTTTTCAGCAGAAAAAAATAGGGGTAGTGTCTTTTCAAGATTTAAAATGTGAATTTTATTTCTTGATCCAAAAATGTAAGGTGCCATTTTTGGGTTCCAAAAACGAGTTTGATGGCCAAAATGAACTCCAGCCTCAAGCATTTGGCGCATAGTTAAATCTTTCATCTCTTTAAAAATCTCCAGATTGGGTTATTTATTACATATACCCCTTCAAATAACCATTCTAAAAAATTAGAAAAAAGCACCCATTTGAAAGTTTAGGTATATGCTCGTATTTATTTATGCGGCGAATTTATACCACAGATAGTTAATTACAACAATATAATATATATAAAAAAATATTTTATTCTGTTTATAATAAACTACTTATAAACTTTTAATCAATTTAATATAGATGAGTATTACAATTAAATCCAAATTAGAGCAGGATAAAATGAGGGTTGCTGGACGACTTGCCTCAAATGTACTTGATATGATTGATGAATTTATAGTGCCTGGCATGACGACTGGCGAACTAGATAATATTTGTCATGATTTCATTACTGGCCCCTTAGAAGCTATTCCCGCACCATTAAATTATAAAGGATTCCCAAAATCAATCTGTACTTCTGTAAATCATGTTGTATGTCATGGAATACCAGGAGATAAAAAACTTAAGAATGGAGATTTTTTAAATATAGATATAACAGTTATCAAAGATGGTTATCATGGTGATACTAGTAGAATGTTTTTTATTGGTGAACCAAAACTACTAGCTAAAAGAGTATCAGATGTTGCTTATAACGCTATGTGGCTTGGCATCAAAGAAATAAAACCTGGAGCTAACTTAGGTAATATAGGTTATGTAATAAGCGAATATGTCAAAAAAAATAGATTCTCCGTTGTAAGAGAATACTGTGGACACGGAATAGGAAGAGTTTTTCATGAGGATCCTCAAGTTCTTCATTATGGCACTATGGGCAAAGGGGTAGAGCTAAAAGAAGGGATGACTATTACTGTAGAACCGATGGTAAATGCAGGTAAATCAAATGTAAAGCTACTGGCTGACGGTTGGACAGTTGTAACTAAGGATCATTCTTTATCGGCTCAATGGGAACATACCATACTGGTCACTAAAGATGGCTTTGAAGTTTTAACTCTTACATGATATCGCTCTAGGCTAGAAGATTGACACTACAAACTATAAATTCTGATGAAGTAATGATAGATGATCAGAGTGAATTGATAAGCTCACTAAATGACCACAAAAAAGGACTCATCCTATTTAAAAAAAGGTTGCATGATCTAAAAAAATCTTCAGAAAAGCACTTTACTGATGGAAAAAATATTGAACTTATTATAAAAATTAGGTCTGAGAAAATCGATAAGATCATTTCCGCAGCATTTAATTTCCATCTAAATGAATTTAAAAAGGAAGTGAGTCTGGTTGCAGTTGGTGGGTATGGAAGAGAAGAGCTTCATCCATATTCTGATATAGATCTATTATTAATAATTCCAAATAAAAAAAATAACAAAATAAATAAGGAAATTAGTAAATTGATAGCATTTCTTTGGGATATAGGCCTAGAAGTTGGTCACTCAGTAAGAACTATTAATCAAAATATTAAATTAGCCAAAAAAGATCAAACCATATACACAACTTTAATAGAAAATAGATTTATAGAAGGTTCAGAAATTCTACACAATAAACTTAATAATGAGCTGTTCAAAAATGATTTATGGAAGATTTCGAAATTTTTTGATGAGAAAACTAATGAAAAAAAAATGAGGCATGCTAGATATGATGATACTGCTTATAAACTAGAGCCTAATATAAAAGAAAGTCCTGGTGGCTTAAGAGATATTCATACGATAGTATGGCTTGCTAAAAAATATAATGGGGGTGGAGATCAACATAAATTTATTAAATCTCAAATTCTAAATGACTCTCAATATAAAACACTCTTAGACTCAAGATCTTTATTGTGGAAGATGAGATTTGGCCTGCATATTATAGCAAACAGAAGAGAAGATAGACTTCTTTTTAATCATCAAATAAGGCTAGCAGAATTACTAGGCTATAAAGATAAAAAACATAAATTAGCTATTGAAAAATTAATGCAGGATTATTATAGAGCGGTAATGTCTATTAGTAATATCTATGAAGTAGCAATACAAATTTTAGAAGAAAAAGCATTTAAAGCTAAAAAAAATTCAATTAAAGAAATAGATAATTTTTTTATAATTAAAAATAATTATCTTGAAGCAAAAAATGATAATATTTTTAAAGATGATGCCTCTAATTTACTTAGAGTATTTCTCTTATTGGCTAAAAATTTAAAAATAAAAGGTATCGGTGCAAGAACGATAATACTTATAAACAAAAATACTAACCTTATTAATAAAAAGTTTATCAGTAATAAAATAAATCAAAATATATTTATGGATATCTTAAAAGCGCCTGAAGGAGTTACAACAGCTCTAAGAAAAATGAATACATATGGTATCTTAGGTCTCTATATACCAGCTTTTGGAAAGATAGTAGGTCATATGCAGTATGATCTTTTTCATACATATACCGTGGATGCTCATACTTTGTTTGTGGTTGAAAATCTAAGAAGGGTATCTTTAAAAAAATATAACCATGAAAATTTAAAATCAAGCTTAATTATGCAGTCGCTAGATAAGCCTTATATAGCTTACTTAGCTGGAATTTTTCATGATATTGCTAAAGGTAGAGGAGGTGATCACTCTGAACTAGGTTCATTTGAGGCAGAAGCATTTTGTTTAAACCATGGCCTCAGTGCTTATGACTCTAGATTAGTTGGATGGTTAGTTAAGAACCATCTTCTTTTATCGGTAACTGCACAAAAGAAAGACCTAAATGATCCAGAAGTAATTAAAGAATTTACAAATACTGTAGGTGATCAGATACATCTTGATTACCTATATGTATTAACTGTAGCTGACGTAAAAGGAACTAATCCTGAGATATGGAATTCTTGGAAAGCAACATTGTTCTGGGAACTTTATAGACTATCTAAAGGAATGATTATCAGGGGCCAAACAAAATCAATTGATTCAGAGGAATTAATAAAAGAAAAGCTAACAAAAACTAGAGAGCTTATTTCCAATAAAAAACTTAAAGAACTAGAAAATATAAAACCTCAAAACTATCCTTGGTCAGGCTTTACAGAAGAATATTTCCTAAGACATAAGCCTAATGAAATAGCATGGCATGCAGAAATACTTATAAAAAACTCTACTAAAAATAAGAAAAGAATTTTAGTCAATGTTAATAACAAGCTTGTTTCAGGCCTTACAGCCTTAATGATACTAGCACCTTATAAGACTAGATCGTTTGTAAGGGCTACAGCCTCTTTAGATAAACTAGGAATATCTATTGTAGATGCAAGAATAGTTCTTCTTTCTAAGAAGGATCAAGTACTCCATACATATTTTATCTTAAATTCTAAAGGAAAAATGATATCGAATAGGGACGATCTGTATCGTATTTCAAATAATCTTATTGATGATCTTCAATCTAGCTCTTACGAGAATGTTATAATTAATAGGAAAGCATCAAGACAAGTTAGAGTCTTCTCAACACCAATAAAGATAAATCTATCAAAGGATTTAAAAAATAATAGGACAGTATTAGAATTAATAGCTAGCGACCAGCCAGGACTTTTAGCTAAATTAGGTAAAATATTTTTTGATCTGAATATTAAATTACAAAATGCTAAAATATCAACAGTTGGTGAACGAGCTGAAGATGTTTTTTTTATTACCAATTCGAAAAATCAAGCTTTAGGTAAAAATATTTGCAATAATTTAGAACTATCTATAAATAAAACATTTTCATAATAAAAAATAATAGGAATAGAAATGTCAGAAAATAAAAAAATTATTGAGCATGCTTGGGAAAATAGAGAAGAATTAACTTCCAATAAAATTCCTAAGGATGTATCACAAGCAATAGAAGAGACAATTCTTAATCTAGATAGCGGTGATATAAGAGTAGCAACTAAAGATCCAAATTCTAATAATTGGATTACCAATGAATGGGTCAAAAAAGCAGTTTTACTCTCATTTAAAACTAACTTAAATTATGTACTAAAAGGTCCTTATGGCTCTTGGTTCGATAAAGTTGATGGGAAAACAGCTGGGTGGGATGAAGAAAAATGGAAAAAATCTGGATTTAGATTAGTTCCTAATGGTGTGATTAGGAAAGGTTCTTTTGTCGCAAAAAATGTTGTAGTAATGCCTTCCTTTGTAAATATAGGCGCTTATATAGACGAAGGAACAATGGTTGATACCTGGGCGACAGTTGGCTCATGTGCACAAATAGGAAAAAATGTTCATCTGTCTGGTGGTGCTGGTATTGGAGGTGTACTTGAGCCTCTGCAAGCATCTCCTACAATAATAGAGGATAATTGCTTTATTGGAGCTAGATCAGAAATAGTTGAAGGAGTAATTGTAGAAAAGGGAAGCGTAATATCAATGGGGGTATATATAGGTCAAAGCACAAAAATCTTTGATAGAGAAACTGGAAACATAATATATGGCCGAGTTCCTGCTGGATCGGTTGTAGTATCGGGTAGCCTACCTTCAGAAGATAAAAGCTATAATCTTTATTGTGCAGTTATCGTTAAAAAAGTAGACGAAAAAACTAGGGCTAAAACAAGTCTGAATGAACTACTGAGAACCTAGATCACTTCATCTTAATAGCGAAAACTAAAATCTATCATTAACCTGTTATAGTCACGTTTGTTGCCTACCGCAAAGCCTCTTTCATTAATAAAATAATTAAGGCCGAGGTTCCAGCCTCTTGGTAAAATATAGCTTCCTCTAATGTTGTGGCCTCTACCATCTGTTGATCCACCGGCCCAGTTTGAATCAGAAAATACACCTAAAACTGCATCTGCTTCCAAATCTTGATAAGTGTAGGCCATATCCCAAGTACCTGGTGCTGAAGCATCTCTATAACTAAATCCAGTTGCATAGCCGGTATCAAATTTATCTACTTCTGTGTTAGTAACATAATCAAAAAATATCGTTATAGGATGGGCGCCTAAATTGAAACCCAACTCATTAAAAAACTCAATTTCTCTATAATCATTAGCATATTCTCCTCCTTCCATTTCTCCAAACTTACAAGGGATTCTTTCGCCAATTTCAGGGTCAAGTGGCAAAAGTGTATTACCAGCACCTGATTCAAAAAAAATAGGACAGCTATTTTTGATGCCATCATAATTGTAATAACTAATACCAGTTATAAAGTCTATTTCATTAGCAAATTGATATTGATAACCTAGCTGAGCGCCAAACATACTTATATCAGTAGCTTTAGACCTTTCTTCGATTTGGAATAAACCAAAATTTCCAAAAAAACTATCTGAATCATATTTAAAAGCAAACCCCTCCGGCTTAAGATCATTGTCGAATATAAGATGGTGCCCTCCTGGTCTAAAAAAAGGGTTAGAGACCTTGCCTCCTCTTATGCTCAGGGTGTTACTTATATCAAAGTCAAAATATGCATAATCAATAGTAACCGTCTTTCTTGTAAATCCACCATCTAAGGTTTGATTGCCAGAAACTGGATTACCACCACCAGTTGTTAGACCAAAGCCTAACTCTAAATCCTCAGAAGGCTGACTTTTGATTCCAACTCTTGCACGTATTCTTTGACGATCTCTGTGAATAGATTCAGCAGCATCAATAGACTCAAATCGATATCTTAAATCGCCCGCTACTGATGTTTTTTCTGCCCATGAAGCTAAATTATTATTATTTTTTTGCTCTAATATTTGAGCCTGATCTTTTTCGAGTTCATTAATCCTATTCATAAGAACCTGAACTTGATCTTTTAGAGAAGTAATTTCACTATCTAAGGTTTGTGAAAAAGCAGAGGAGTTAAAAAATATGAACAATACGCCTAAAAAAATATATTTCATGAGAAACGCCTTATAATTATCAACATAAGGCTAAAATATAATATAAACTAAAATATAATATATAAATATTACAGTTTTATTAAAATTATTTAACTAATCTTAGCCAAATCTTCCAGTAATATAATCTTCTGTAATTTTATGAGACGGATTAGTAAATATAGCTTCAGTAAGGCCAACCTCTATTAACTGGCCTAAGTGAAAATAAGCTGTTCTTTGGGAAACTCTTGCCGCCTGCTGCATTGAATGGGTAACAATAGCAATAGCATATTTATCTTTTAATTCATCAATTAGATCTTCAATTTTAGCGGTAGCAATAGGATCTAAAGCAGAACAAGGTTCATCCATTAGAATAACCTCTGGATCAACGGCAATGGCTCTAGCAATACACAATCGCTGCTGTTGACCTCCAGATAGACTGGTGCCACTCAAAGACAAGCGATCTTTTACCTCATTCCATAAGCCAGCTCTAACTAGACTTTTTTCAACGATCATATCTAAGCTAGTCCTATTATGAGCTAAACCATGAATTCTCGGGCCATAAGCTACATTATCGTAAATAGTTTTTGGAAATGGATTTGGTTTCTGAAAAACAATCCCTACTTTAGCCCTTAGCATTACTACATCTACATTTTTATTAAGAATCTCTTTGCCATCTAGTTGGATGCTACCAGTAACTTTAGCCGAATCTATCGTGTCATTCATTCGATTTAAACATCTAATAAATGTTGACTTACCACAGCCCGAAGGTCCAATTAATGAAATAACTTCATTCGATCCTATATCTAAATTTATATTCTTTATTGCATGAACATCGCCATAAAACACATCAAGATCTCTTACACTTATGACAGGATCAGATGACTCAATTGTACCAATTGTTTTAAAATCTTTATCTATTTCCATCGTGAGTATATTAAACGAGCAATAAAATAATAAAATAGCAATGATACAGAAAATTTACCAGCGCTTCTCAAATTTTTTCCTAAAATATATTGCCGCTGCATTCATTATAAAAAGAAATAAAAGCAGGATCATTATAGCTGCAGAGGTTTTCTCGCTAAAGGCCCTTTCTGGACTGTCAGCCCAAAGATAAACTTGAACTGGCAGAGCAGTTGAAGGGTCTAAAACTGAGCTAGGCTTATCAACAATAAAGGCTACCATTCCAATCATCAATAAAGGTGCTGATTCACCTAAAGCTCTTGCCATTCCAATAATTGAACCAGTTAACATACCTGGCAAAGCTAAAGGTAATACATGATGAGATATCATTTGCATTTTAGATGCTCCAATACCTAAAGCAGCATCGCGAATAGATGAAGGTACTGAGGATAACGAGACTCTTGATGAAATAATAATTACTGGCAATGTCATTAAAGATAAAACTAAGCCGCCTACCAAGGGTGCAGATCTAGGTAAATGGAAGAAGTTAATAAAAAGTGCTAATCCTAATAATCCAAATATAATGGAAGGTACTGCTGCTAAATTACTTATATTTACAGATACAAAATCAGTCCATCTACCCTTTGGAGCAAATTCCTCCAAATAGATTGCAGCCGCAATACCAATTGGAAATGATAAAATAAATGTAATAAATAACATATAAATCGACCCGAGCGATGAGCTAGCAATACCAGCCAATTCTGGATCTCTAGAATCTCCAGAGGTAAAGAATAGAGTATTAAATTTTAGCTTTATTCTATTTTCATTCTCTAAGTTTTTAATAAAATTTATTTTATCTTCTGATATAAAGTTATTGCTACTTTTTGACTTATATATCGTATCTACTTCATCATCGGCTAAAATCCAAAAACTACTACTATCTGAGTACAATGAAGGCGTTTTAATAACTCTACTTTTAAATTCGTAAATACCTCCTGAGCTTACTAAAGAATATAGATTTCTTAATTCTGAGCGTTCTGAAACATCAGGGAAAATCTCTCTCAAGCCATCTCTAATAAGATTTTGATAATTTAATTCATCGTAAAAAAATTCATTAGAAATATCTTCAGAAGTATGGTTTTTATCTATATCGATAAGAATATAAGTTTGCTGAAAAGCAGGGTAACCAGTACTAATAATCGTATAGAAGAAAAATAATAAAAAAGAAAATCCAACAAGCAAAGAAAACATCCCTCCAAGCTTAAATAAAAACTCCGAAGCATATCTCCTTTTCAAATTCTGTTTCAATTTTTTCTCTCTATTACTCATAAATATATCTCTATTCATACTGCTCTTGATAGCGACGAACTACCTTTAATGCAATAACATTTAACAATAAGGTTAGCGAAAATAAGACTAATCCCAAAGCAAAAGCAGCAAGAGTTTTTGGGCTATCGAATTCTTGATCTCCTACTAACAAAGTTACAATTTGAACTGTTACTGTAGTCACTGCTTCAAAGGGATTAATTGTAAGATTAGCTGAAAGTCCAGCTGCCATAACAACAATCATAGTTTCTCCAATTGCTCTTGATAGCGCTAGCAGTATACCTCCAATAATTCCTGGAAGAGCAGCTGGTAATATTACTTTTTTAATTGTTTCCGATGTTGTGGCACCCAAGCCATAAGATCCATCCCTCATGCTATTAGGAACAGCATTTAGAGCATCATCTGATAAAGATGAAACAAAGGGTATAATCATAATACCCATAACTAATCCTGCTCCCAAAGCACTTTCTGAAGAGACAGTTAGGTTCATTGATTCACCAATATCCCTCATTATCGGTGCCACAGTCACTGCTGCAAAATATCCATAAACAACAGTAGGAATCCCTGCCAAAATTTCAAGCATTGGCTTCATAACGCTCCTGAGAGTTGGATTAGCATATTCAGATAGATAAATAGCAGACATCAAGCCTATTGGTACAGCTACAAACATAGCTATACAAGATATCAAAATAGTACCCAAAAAGAGTGGAATGACACCAAAAGAGCCTGATGAGCCAACTTGATCAGCTCTAATAGCAGTTTGTGGACTCCATGATGTTCCAAATAAAAATTCTATAACTGGGATTTGCTCGAAAAATCTTATCGATTCAAATATTACAGAGAGGATAATACCAAATGTTGTTAGAATGGCGACTAGCGAACAAATAGATAAAAAGAATTTTAAAAATCCTTCAACTTTATCTCTAGCCTTAAAGCTTGGCTTACTATTATTTATTGCCCAAATAAATGAAAATAACAATGAGCTTAGTAATATAATTAATAAGAAAGTACGACTCAGATCAATAGATTCTTGATAAATATTAACTAAAAATAAGAATGACTGGCCTGGGTCCTCTAAAAAAATAGCCCCAGAAGAAAATGCTTTAATATTATTAAAAACTAATTGTAACTCTAGAGCTGAAAGAGATAAAAACTCTTCAGGCAAACTAGAAAGCAATATAGCTTCAATGTAATAAGGCTCAAATAAATTCCATAATAGAAATATAAAAAAAGTTGGTATAAAGCACCACAAGGCTACATATAAGCCATGATATGAAGGTAGGGAATGGTATGTAGATAAATTATCTAAAAATAATGCTCTATACCTAACGTATGCATACGAAGATAGCGATAAAAAAAATATTAAAAATAAAAATAACACGAATTCCTAGAATGGTTTAATCTTCCAAGCTCAAGGTATTCAAATTACTTACAGCAGTCAAGATTTCATTTTTCTCATTTTGGGATAATGGTATCAAGCCTCTTTCTGAAAGATAACCGAAGTCTCCCCAAGCGTTCTCACTAGTAAACTCATCCATGAATTCTTCTAAGCCAGGTATAAGCCCAACATGCTCTTTTTTTAAATAAAAATACAAGGGCCTAGAAACTGGATAGCTCCCATCCGCAATATCTTCAAATGTTGGGGGCACGCCATCGATTAATGAGCCCTTTACTATATCGAGATTTTGATCTAAAAAACTATAGCCAAAAATACCAAGGGCATTTTGATTAACTTCAAGCTTCTGAACAATTAAATTATCATTTTCACCAGCCTCAATAAACCTCCCATCTTCTCTCATAGTATGACAGGCTGATAAACGCTCATCATCGTTTAAAGAATTTATTATATTAAAACTTGAACAGCCAGGATCCATAACAAGTTCAACAAAAGCATCTCGGGTGCCAGAGGTTGGCGGAGGGCCAAGCACTTCAATCCTTACATTAGGCAAATTCTCATCAATCTCATACCACGATTGATAGGGATTAGGAATTAACTCAGAAGTATTACTTGGATTAGGAACATTCTTAGCAAGGGCTAAATAAATTTGCGCTCTTGAGGCGCTAAATTGGCTACCCTCAATAGATCTAGCTAATGCGATTCCATCATACCCTATTTTTACTTCAACAATATCTATCACGCCATTTTGTTCACACAAATCAACCTCAGATTGTTTTATCCTCCTTGAAGAATTTGTAATATCAGGATATTGAGGCCCATAGCCTGAACAAAACAGCTTGAGGCCACCACCAGAACCAGTTGACTCAATTGTTGGAGTCTTAAATGAAGTATTTCTTCCAAATTGCTCAGCAACAACCGTAGAAAAAGGATAAACCGTAGATGAGCCAACAATACTAATAAAATCTCTACTCGATTGAGCATAAGTCGTACTTAGAAAAGAAACTAACATATAAATAATAAAGCTTAATATAATTTTTTTACAATAAGTACGATTATATAATTGAAATATATACATTTTTTGCTCCTGAGCTTATATAAACGTTTAACTAATAACTTAATAATATAATTTATATATATTACAGATTTATTACAAAACGGTTCTTAAATTGATTATCTAAAAAAAAATAATTGTATTAGAATAAAGAAACATAAATTACTAGGAGCATTTCTTTGGATTCCTTAAATCTAGCAATTGACCTAATAAAAAAACCATCAATTAGCCCAGATGACAAGGGATGTCAGGATATTATAGCAAGGCAGCTAGAAGGTTCAGGCTTTATCATAGAAAATTTAAGATTTGGATCGGTTGATAACCTGTGGTGTCATCATGGTAATAAAAATAAACCTACTTTGTGTTTCCTAGGTCATACTGATGTTGTTCCGACAGGCCCGCTTAGTGAGTGGGATGTTGATCCATTCAAAGCAGAGATTAAAAATAATAGGCTAATTGCAAGAGGCGCAGCAGATATGAAAGCAAGTCTAGCTGCAATGATAATTGCAGCTAAAAAATTTGTAAAAGACTTTCCTAATCATAATGGGAGCATTGCCTTTCTTATCACTAGTGATGAAGAGGGGGAAGCGGAAAACGGAACAAAAAAAGTTATGGAGACCCTATCTAAAAGGAACGAGCAAATAACTTGGTGCGTAGTTGGGGAGCCTTCAAGTAATAAAATCTTGGGAGATACAATTCGAATAGGAAGAAGGGGAAGCCTCAGTGGATTACTTACATTATTCGGTACCCTAGGTCATGTTGCATATCCACTAGAATCTGAAAATGTAATGCATTCCTTATCTAAATTTATAGAAAGTATAAATAAAGAGCCTCTTGATAATGGTAATAACTACTTTCCAGCTACAACTTTTCAAATGGTAAATATTCATTGTGATTCAAAAGCACCTAATGTTGTCCCAGATAAACTAACCTGTCGATTTAATTTTCGTTACTCTACAGAATGGACATTAGCCTCACTTAGCAAGCATGTTGAAGATATTCTTGAATCATTAAAAATAAATTATGACTTAACATGGAAGTCTGCTGGGGAGCCTTTTATTACAAAAGAGGGCGTCCTCTCTAAAGCGGTTACTGATTCTATTAAAGAAGAGACATCGATAAATGCAAAATTATCAACAAGTGGTGGGACTTCAGATGGCAGATTTGTTGCTCCTTACGGAGTTGATGTTGTTGAGATAGGACCAATAAACAAAACAATACATAAAGTAAACGAATATATAGAAATTGCTGACATATCAAAACTTGAAAATATCTATTACAACATCTCAAAGAAAATTTTAGTAGGCTAAATAATATTGACCAGGATAACTATTTTCTTGACACCCAATTTGCCAAATAAGAAATAGACATAAGAAATAAAAAACAAATAAAAACCCAGCTAGGCATAGATAGGCCCACAAAAGACCAATTAATATCAGCACATTCTCCGGAACCAGTAAAAACCATTCTTAATGCCTCAAATAATGGAAAAGCATCCAATAAATAGTTTAAACCAGGTCCACAACTGGGAATCATGTCTGGTGGTAGGTTTTGAATATAGACATGTCTAGCGGAGATACCCATACCTAAAAAACAAGTTAGTACAATCATTAAATGATATAACCTTGCTATATTTTTTTTTGGAAAATGAATGGCACATAGTAAAAATAATAAGCCAGCTATAATCACTGCTACTCTTTGAAATATACAAAGAGGACAAGCCTCAAGATTTAAAATATATTGTGCATATAATGCATATAAAATTAAAACAAAAGAAGCCACAAAACCTAAATAATTTAATGATCGGTTACTAATATTTAAATTCATTTTCATACTAGGAGTTAAACTTATAAATCTTCAGGTAGGATAATTTTATTTATATCAGTATGTCTAATATCTTTACCATGAACGATAAAAATTATATATTCACAAATATTTTTGACATGGTCCCCTATTCTCTCTAATGACCTAGCCACCCATGTTAAATCATTAATTCTTGAGATCATCTTAGGATTCTCCATCATTATAGTGATGCTATGACGACAAATGACTTCATACTCGTAATCAACTTCTTCGTCTGATTTATATATATCTAAAGCTTTATCAGCATCTAATCTAGCAAAGCAATCTAAGCAATCATGAAGCATAGTTTTAACTAACTTAGCTAAATTTCGATGTTCTTTATAATTTGAATCTGGCCTTTGATAGCTTGCTAATCTAGCTGAAATAGAGCCAATCTTATCTGCCTCGTCACCTATTCTCTCTAAGTCTGTAATTGCCTTTATTATTCCGACAATAATTCTCAAATCAATAGCAGCTGGTGATCTTGTAGCAAGTATTCTGCTACACTCTTGATCTATTTCTACCTCTAATAAGTTTATTTTATGATCATCTTTAGCAACCTTTAACCCTAGTTCGCTATCAGCATCAGAAAAAGACTTGAGGGCACTAGTTAGTTGTACCTCAACAAAACCACCCATATTCATAACTGAGTTCTTTAAATTTTCTAGCTCATGATTATATTGTCTAGAGGTATGTTGAGTTAAATTATCTATTTCCATCATGCAATCCTATTCATTTAGTTAATTTTATTCTTTTTTTAATAAAATAACATCTAAATATACTCCCCTTACCAATAGAGCTTTCAATCTCCAGAGAGCTACCATGCCTATTCAGGGCATGTTTAACAATAGATAGGCCAAGACCAGATCCTTTATTATTTCCTTGAGATAGGCTCTCTATTCTATAAAATCTTTCAGTTATCCTTTCAATATGCTCTTCTAAAATTCCTATACCAGAATCTTCAACCATAAACTCGCCCTCATCATCTTTCAAAGACCATGAAACTTTTATAAGACCATCGCTTGGAGTGAATCTAACAGCATTACTAATTAAATTATAAAAAATAGAATATACCTCGGTCTCATTACCAAGAATCTTAATATTTTCAGAGATACTAAAAGATAAAGAAGGTATGCCATTCATTGAAGAAAATTCTTTCTCTATAGTAGATAAAACATTAAAAACATCAATAATTTTATACTCTGCCTCAGTTATAGAAGACTCCATAAAGGAGATTTCTATTAGATCATTGAGAATCTTAGTAATACGATCAACTTGAAATTGCATCTCAATAATTGGCTTTTTCCATTTATTAGATAAATTTTCAAATGAAGAAAGAATTTCTAGGTACCCAGATATTACAGTTATTGGAGATCTTAACTCATGAGAGGCATTAGCTACAAAATCTCTTCTCATCACTTCTAAGTTTAATTGATCTGTAATATCTCTAAAAATTATGAGCCGCTGATCAATACCATATGGAATGAATCTTGCCTCTATCTTGATTAAATCATCTATTGGGGATGAAAAAATAAAGGAATCTTTATCAGGATTATTTAGAAAATTAACAAAATCAGGAACTCTGATCAAATTATCTATTTTTCGACCAATATCTAAATTTAAATTAAATCCTAATATTTTTTCCGCTGAAGGATTAAACCATTCTATTTCATTATCTGAATTTAAAAGAACACCTACATCAGTAATTGATTTTGTTGATTTTCTTACCCTATCAATAACATCTTCATAATCTTTTTTTCTTTTTTCATATTTATTGATCATTTTGTTCATATTATTAAAAACTTCTATTGATAGGCCTTTTTGCCTATAGATAGGCACTTTTTTACTAGATCGCAAGCCTCTATCTAAAAGATATAAAGTGGATAAAAGATAGATGCAGTAAAAAAAACATCCTAAAAATAGAAAAATAAAAGAAGATAATAATGAGCGGTCTATAAGATAGCCGAATAAAAATAGTAAAAATAAGAAAATAGCTACTAATAGGAAGTGATTGAACCAGTATGATCTCATTTAATTCTCTGATGAAAATCTATATCCAGAGCCTCTAACAGTTTGAATCATTTTATCACATCCTTCACTAGCTAATGAAGATCTAAGCCTTCTAATATGAACATCAATAGTTCTATGATCTATATAAATATTACGTCCCCATATATTATCGAGAATCTGAGTTCTTGAGAAAACTTTATCTTGGTTTAGAGTAAAAAAATTTAATATTTTATATTCTTTAGGACCTAGATCTATTAGCATACCTTTTATATAAACTCTTTGGCTTTCTCTGTCTAGCTTTAATAAGCCTAACTCAAATATACCTTTTTCCTTCTTAAGAAATTTCCTAAGGGTAGCCTTGATTCTTGCTTCAAGTTCTTTATATGAATAAGGTTTAGTAACATAATCATCAGCCCCGCTATCTAAGCCTAGAACTTTATCTTCCTCAAGAGATCTAGCTGTCAGCATGATAACTGGGATAGGAGCTGAAATTTCATCTCTTTTAAATTCTCGAGTCAATTCTATCCCACTAATATCTGGAAGCATCCAATCCATAAGAATTAAATCTGGCTTAAAATCAAAAACTAATGACTTTGCATTCATCCCTGTTGGAGCAATTGATACTTCATAGCCTGAATTATTGAGATTAAAACGTAGCATATTTGCTATTGATTGATCATCTTCCACAATAAGAATTTTCTTTTTCATATTAAGTATTATTAAAGAAATTTATTACAAATTTATTACAAAAAAGAAATTTATTACAAATTTATTACAAATCTTTAATTTAATTATTAATCCAAGCAGAGCTATCTCTAAAATAATTAGGCACTATATCATCAGAATTTGACTCTAATCCTTCTTCTAAATCTAAGATTGCTTTTGGAAGTAAATTTTTAGCATTAGGTCTAGCATCAACATAAACCTTATTTATATCTTTTACGATATGATTAAGTAAATCTTTATATACCTCAAAAGCATTTCCTAGATATATACAATCATTATCACCTACTGGAGAAATATCTGATGGCTTTATTAAGCCCTCTTCCAGTAAAGGGCATGCTACGCCCCCATAAATTTTATATATCCCCCAAAAAACTTCACCCATCTTGGCATCTATGCATACCAAGGCATTACCTTTTAGCATACGATCGCTATACCCTTGAGCCAATGCAACGAGGCTTGATACTGGCAATAGTGGAATTGAAGCTGAGTAGCCAAAACCCTGTGAAATTGCTGTTGCTACCCTGATTCCTGTAAAAGATCCTGGGCCCATACCAAAAGCTATACCATCCAGATCATGAAGACTTATCTTTCTTGATCTAAGCATTTCCTCAATTAAAGGGATTATTACCTTGGTTTGTTGTTTTGGATCATCAATAAACCTCTGATCTACTTCGTCCTCTATCTTTAGTGCAACAGAACCAATATCGCTAGATGTCTCAATAGCTAATAAATTCATATAACAGCACCTCAGGCTTAAATATTATTTATTATACAATTATTACTAAACATTTTAAAAAAATCAGGCATAATATGTAAAAAATATAGATAGAAGAGAAATGTCTACAAATCTAAAATCACTTAATGACTGGGTAAATGATATTCATCATTTGACTGGAGCTCAAAATATTCACTGGTGCGATGGAAGTAAAAATGAGTATGACTCACTCGTTAATGATATGCTCAAAAATGGGGACCTTCTCAGGCTAAATGAAGAGACTTTTCCAGAATGTTTTCTTCATAGATCAGATCCCGAAGATGTTGCCAGAGTAGAGCACTTAACGTATGTTTGCACCTCAAATAAAGAAGATGCTGGTTTAAATAACAACTGGATCAAACCAAAAGAAGCAAAAGAAAAGATGATTAATCTTTTTTCTGGATGTATGAAGTCAAGAACATTATATGTAATACCTTATTGTATGGGTCCGCTTAATTCAAACCTTTCAAGACATGGTGTTGAAATCACAGATAGTCCTTATGTTGTAATTAATATGTATCTTATGACGAGAATGGGTAAAGAAGCATTATCTGAAATTGAAAGAAAAGGTTCATTTGTAAAAGGTCTTCATTCTATTGGTGAGCTAGATCCGAATAATAGATTTATTATGCACTTCCCAGAAGAGCTAACAATAATGAGTTATGGCTCAGGATACGGAGGTAATGCTTTACTTGGTAAGAAATGTCACGCTCTCAGAATAGCTAGCTATCAAGCTAGAACTGAAGGATGGCTCGCCGAGCATATGCTAATAGTTGGTTTAGAAAATCCAGAAGGTGAGGTCCATTATCTTGCCTGCGCCTTCCCATCAGCCTGTGGAAAAACTAATCTTGCTATGCTTATCCCTCCTGATAGCTACAAAGGTTGGAAAGTTTGGACATTGGGAGATGATATAGCGTGGCTTCACCTTGATGAGGATGGTTCATTAAGAGCAATAAATCCTGAAGCTGGGTTATTTGGTGTCGTGCCAGGAACAAACCAAAAAACTAATAAAAATGCTTTTGAGACAATAAAATCAAATACTATCTTTACAAATGTTGGTATTAGCGATGAAAATGAGCCTTGGTGGGAAGATAAACTTGAGGGCACTCCAGTATTAGATTGGAAAGGAAATAAATACAATAAAAACCTAGGTCCTGCTGCCCACCCTAACTCAAGATTTACAGTCTCAGCCTCTAATAATCCTAGTTATTCAAAACTTTCTGAAGCGCCTGAAGGTGTTCCAATTTCTGCAATTATTTTTGGAGGAAGAAGAAAAGAATTAGCGCCTCTTGTTTATCAGGCCAAAAGCTGGGAGCACGGCGTTCTTATTGGTTCTAGCGTAGCATCTGAGACAACAGCTGCTGCAACTGGGGATATCGGCATAGTAAGAAGAGATCCTATGGCTATGAAGCCTTTTTGTGGATATAATTTTGCAGATTATTGGTCACATTGGTTAAGTTTTGCCAAAAAATCATCAAATCTTCCAAAAATATTCCATGTTAATTGGTTCAGGAAAGATAAAGATAATAAATTTTTGTGGCCTGGCTTTAGTGAAAATATGAGAGTACTGAATTGGATAATTGATAGATGTGACAATAAAATTGGTGCTGAAGATAAGCATATTGGATATCTTCCTCTAAAAGAAGATATAAATACTGAAGGATTAAATATTTCAGAAAGTGACATAGAGGAATTACTGAAGGTTGATAAAGCTAAATGGAAAAATGAGTTAGAAGATATTGAAAAATATTTCATTAGCTTTGGTGAAAGACTACCGGAAGAATTAAAAATACAGTTCAATAAAATTAAAAATGCAATCAATGCGTAAATCGTACTATTATTTCTCTGCAACTATATAAACAATCCACCCAGGATCAGGCTCGCCCTTTTCTTCCTCATGAAACTCCCCGCTACCTTCACCATCTTCATCTTCACCTTCCCAATAAATTCTCACATTCTTAAATCCTGACTCAATTAATAATTCTTTTATTTCAGGTATAGACCATAATCTCCAAGAATAAGTAAATGCTTTTTTAATTTTAGACCCATCAGGAAAATTAAAGCCTATATGACATAAAGCGTGGCCAGTGATAGGCTCATAAGAAGCCTGATGCCATATATATGTAAATCCATCATGCTTAGTCTTCTCCTTTAACACTTCATACGCTTCAGAGCCTCCATAAGCATCTAGAAAAAGAAGGCCATCTCCTAATAAAGAGTTATACGCATTAATAAAATACTCTCTAAGTTGTGAACGAGTCTTAAATATCCAATAACTAAAATTAAAAGCACCTATTATATCAACCTGCTCATTAACAACCTTCATAACATCTTCATTGATTAATGAAACTTTTTCCTTATCTATCTCAGAAAGACGATTTATACGATTTTTCCTCCCCCACTCTAAAACATTATTATCAATATCAACTCCGATTGAAGATCTATCTGATGATCCTTTAACCCATTCGCAACACATACTTGCGGTTCCACAAAAGTCTTCTCTAAATGATTTAGCTTGTCTTCCTCGGACACTCAAAAAAGTCTTTTCGATAAACTCCACTTCATTTTCTACACTTTGAACTGCTTCTTCATATAACTCATGAATATCAGCATTCTCTGCCATACTTTTCTTTTTGACGTTAGAAGTATTTCCCTTCATTTAAATCCTCACTTTGCTTAAAAATTTTTTCTAAAGGGATTATCCCATCTGCCCTATCTGTTAAAATCTTTTTCCACATACTTGATCCTGCCTGTCCAAAAAAAAGTCCCATCATATGTCTAGTCATATATTTTATAGGTGTGCCAGATTTTACTGTTTCATTCATATAATCAAAATATTTAATTAACACATCTCTCCTAGATAAAACATTACTACGAAAAAATAATCTATCTAGACTAGCAAGGAAAAAGGGATTTTTATAAGCCTCTCTTCCGATCATGACACCATCAACATATTTCAATTGATCTAGAGTTAAATTCTTATCTTCTAAACCTCCATTAATTACTATTTCTGTTTGAGGAAAATTTTCTTTTATTTTATAAACCCTATCATAATTTAGTTTAGGTACTGTTCTGTTTTGTTTTGGGGATAACCCTGAAAGGATGGCTTTTCTTGCATGAATTATAACGGTCTTACATCCAGCTTCTGTAACAGTAGATATGAAATTATGAAGAAACTCATAGCTATCATTATAATCAACCCCAATCCTTGTCTTGATTGTGACAGGAATCTTAACTTTATTTACTATACTAGTAATACTATCAGCAACTAAATCTGCTGAATTCATTAGACAGGCTCCAAAATTACCAGATTTTACACGATCACTTGGGCATCCTACATTTAAATTAATTTCATCATAACCATAGTCCTCTGCAATTATAGATGCTTTAGTCAAATCAAGAGGATCGCTACCACCTAATTGCAGCCCAACTGGATGCTCTTCTTTATTAAACTCGATAAGATTTTTGCCACTATTAAGGATAGCTGATGACGTAATCATTTCAGTATATAAAAATGCATTTGGAGATATTAATCGAAATAAGAATCTGCAATGCCTATCTGTTCTATCCATCATAGGAGCTACACATAGCTTATGTTTATTTATTACGCTCATCTATTATATGGATCCTCTATCCTCACAATATCATCCTCTCCAAAATATGAGCCTGTTTGTGTTTCAATAATAACTAAAGGTTTTTTTGTATCGTTAATTAATTGATGGGTCTGTCTTTTTTTAATAAAAATAGAGTCTCCCTCACTCAGCTGAAGGTCCTCACCATCTAACTTAACTGTAGCAACTCCCTCAACTATAACCCAATTTTCTGAACGCTTATGGTGATATTGTAAAGATAATTTTTTTCCTGGATCTACTATTAAACGTTTTACTTTACATTTTTTACTATCTAGTAAATTCTCAAACTTACCCCAAGGCCTTTTCTCATAAGAGTGCTCTAAAGCCTCTTCCTTATTAGCGAGAAGTATTTTATTTAGAATCAATTTAACACTTTCTGAGCTGCCCTTTTTAGCTATGAGTGTAACATTATCATCGTTAACAACTATAACATCCTTAACTCCCACAACTGCGGTTAGCCTGCCATCAGTTTTAATAAAATTATTAGATGTCTCAAGCTCAAATACATCTTTATTATCACTTCCAAGATTATCTGAGATAGTATCCCAAGAGCCTAGATCACTCCAAGAATCAGCATAAGGATACACGCCTATTGACGTTTCTTTCTCTAAAACAGCAGTATCTATACTCTCAGCTCTGACTTCTTTAATAACTTCTGATTCTAAGATAATCTTATTTTCTCTCTCCTCCCTATTTTTCCAGACATCCCTAGAAGCTAAATAAATATCTTTCGCGTACAAAGATATTGAGCCTAATATCTTCGCTTGAGAGCCAAAAAATATCCCTGAATTCCAATAATAAGCACTAGATTCATACATCTGTTTAGCTAAGATCAGATCAGGCTTTTCAATAAAAGAATCAACCATATGATATCTATTTTTTTTCTCACCTAATTTAATATAACCATAGCCTGAAGAAGGGGTCCGTATCTTCATTCCCAATGTCATCCAGTTGGGTAATTTATCAATTCTATTAATCTCTTCTATTGCTTTTATAAAGTTTTTATCATCTAAAAGATGATCACTTGGCATTATTAATAATTTTTCATTTTTACCAATATCAGAAGATAATTTGCTTGCAAAATATATAGCTGCACAAGTATTCTTACCTATCTTTTCTAATATCTGATAAGAATCCATTCCAAGCTTATCTAAAGATTCATCAACTAAGAAAGATTGATTTTTATTTGTAACAATAATGGGTTTATTTAAAGTAATCTTTTTACATCTAGCTAAGGTCAAATCTAATAAACTCTTCTGTCCTACCAATGGAATAAACTGCTTTGGAAGAGACTTCCTTGAGGCTGGCCATAATCTTGATCCAGATCCTCCACATAAAATAATAGGTCTTATATCTATCATAATAGTTCAACTCTTCTTATTAAGGTATGAAATAATATTTCTGAGCCGCTCAATAGACTCTTCCTTTCCTATTAAAAATAGAGTTTCACCAATACCAGGTGATATAACATTACCAGTCATGGCTATTCTAATTGGTTGAGCAACAAAAATTAATTTAAGACCCATATTTTCAGAAACTAACTTAACCACTTCTTGTATTGATTCATCACTCCAAATCTTTAAATCTAGCAATGCATTCATAGTATTATTAAAGATATCTAGTATATTATTATCAAAAAATTTATCTTGGGCTTTTTCTTCATACGATATAGGTCTTTTGAAAATAAATTTACTCTTCTCAGACATCTCAACAAGAGTACT
>CENZ01198921.1_pt1 | contig 129143 bp, 125 predicted proteins | sample 361341 | NCBI WGS metagenome assembly CENZ01 (sample SAMEA2619782, study PRJEB7988) | marine metagenome | biome: marine biome (ENVO:00000447); feature: deep chlorophyll maximum layer (ENVO:xxxxxxxx); material: "saline water (ENVO:00002010), including plankton (ENVO:xxxxxxxx)" | depth 50 m
TTTTTTTTTATTTAATTTAGAGTATATAGAGGTTTATTAGAATGATAAAAGGTACTGTTAAGTGGTTTAACAAAACAAAAGGTTATGGATTTATTTCTCCAGAAGATGGTAGTAAGGATGTGTTTGTTCATATCTCTGCATTAGAAGCAAGTGGAATAGATTCACTGAATGAGGATCAAGTGGTAAGTATGGAAACTGAAGCTGGTCAAAAAGGTCCTCAAGCAACTAAAATCGCTGTAGATTAATTAGTTTTCCACGATTAAGATGAATTATTGAGGGATCCTTCCCTCAATTTTCGATCACTTCTCTGATTCTATCCCTTACGTCGCTAACCGAAATTAGGTTCATGGCTTGAGGGTCTCTCACGCGTGCTCCCCATCTGATCTCTTCTACTGGCTTATTGAAATTTCTTTTAATTGCCTCTGGATACTTATTTATTGCTATAGTTTGGCAATTGTAAGGCCCTGTTCGAAAAGGGTTAGATGTTGCATATAGTCCTATGACTTTTGTGCCTACAGTGGTTGCCATATGTGCGGGACCAGAATCAGAACAAATGACTAATGAGCTCGCTTTAATTAATGCAAGCAACTGTTTTAAAGATGTTTTACCAGTTAAGTTTTTTACACCCGGGCCTGATAACTCTAACATCTTCTTAGCAGAATGATATTCTAGATCTGTTGCTCCGCCCGTTATCAAAATATTTGGTTTATAAGTTTCCGATAAAAATTTAATTATCTGAACATATCTTTCTATAGGCCAGTTTCTATAATTGAAAGCTTTATATCCTGTGCAAGGACTAATAATAATATTTAAACACGATGGATCAATATAGCTATAAGCAAAATTATTATCTTCACTAGATAATGACATATTCCAATACGGGTGCATCTTCTTAATGCCTATAGCTTTTGGAAACTCAAGAAAACCATCAATAACATGCTGTTTATCTTTAGCTGGGATGTGGTTTCTACAAAAAAAATGATGGAAATCTTTCGATCTAGCTTTATCAAAACCAATCCTTTCCTTAGATCTAACAAGTAAGCTTACTAGATTAGCCCTCAAGGTAGCATGCATATGAAGTAAAAGATCAAACTTTCTATCCTTGAGTTGACAATTTAGATCATAATAAGATTTAAGCCCCTTTGATTTATCCATAATAATAAATTCAACATCTTCTAAACCCTTCATAAGACCATACTCAGTCTTACCAATTATCCAAGTAATTCTAGTCTTAGGCCAAGCCTTTCTAATTGATAAAATAACAGGAACAATATGACAAACATCGCCTATTGCAGAAAGCCTTATCAAGCAAATACTTGACGGCGGTTTATTAAAAGATAAAATCATATGAGCATGAATAATATTTTATTTAAATTTTTTAATAAGTATAGCTTCTTAGCACTAATCCTACTATTAGTTCCATTCATACTTTATTCCCAAGATAGCGCAACCAATATTTCTGGAGTATGGTGGCGAACCGGCATTACTGGTCCGCCAGGCTCAAATATATCTGTAATTGAACCAAGAGTCCTATCAGACTTCGGGACTGAACTGATGAATCAGTTTGATCCAATAGATGATCCTGCAGTTAGATGTGAGCACCCTGGAGCTGTCAGGGTTATATTAAGCCCCTATCCTATTAAAATTGAAAAAAATATTTCAAATATAATTATTCAATATGAAGAATGGGCTACTACTAGAAATATCCCCTTTAATAATAACTACCTTGGCTTCGCCCAAGGAGAAGAAAATAATAAATCAGTTATGGGCAAATCTGTAGCATTTATTCAGGACGGTAAATTAATTATCAAAACTAATCATTTGAGTAATGGCTTAGGAAGAATTAAAGGACAATTTTTATGGCTTAGCGATAAAGCAGAAATTGTCGAGGAGTACTCTACTAATCAAGATCAGATGTTAGTCTTAAGAATAACTATTAATGATCCAGTAATGCTTGAAAAACCATTTATAATTCAAAAGCACTGGGGCAGTTATGAGGGTGAACTTCTTAGCTTTGATTGTATTGATAGAGAAAGGCCTCAAACTTAGTCAAGATTATATTTAGAACTTTAATAAAGAAAAAGGATCTACCCTGGCTCCTATAATTCTCACACCCCAATGAAGATGTGGCCCAGTAACTCTTCCAGTATCACCCGCTAAACCAATCAACTGACCTCTTTCTACAAAACTCCCTAGCTCAACCATTATCTCTGATAAATGAAGATAGGTTGAATATATGCCCAAGCCATGATCAATAAAAACAGCATTACCACTAAAAAATAGGTTCTTTGCTAAAACTACTTTCCCAGAATTAGTTGCTAATATTTCTGTTCCTTTAGCAGCTCTCAAATCTGCTCCAGAATGAGGTGCACGAGGCTGGCCATTGAATACTCTTCTATGGCCAAAGTTTGTTCCATTTGTAGCGCTTTCAACCGGAACAATAAATTCTTTAACCCAATAAGGCTCAGAACTAAAATTACTATATATAGCTCTAATTTCCCCTGCCTCCTCCGTAGCCCGTTGCTGATCCTCTTCACTAAGCTCAACATATTGAGGAGAAACGCTTAATTCTGTAGTCCGAAAATTTTTAGCCTCAACATGAATCATACTTCTTAAACTAGCTACTTGATCATCCTCGTATGATAAGAATATATCAATGGGGTATTCGCCAGGCGCTTTATCTAAATCTATTCCTATAACTGCTTCCCAAGAATCGCCTCTCAAAACAAAAGGCACTAAACTATCATCCCAAAAAAAATTAACTTCCTTCAAACCAGGCTCTTGAGGAAGGTTCATAAACAAGGCCTCTCCCTGCAAAGCCATAAATATTGTAAATACTAGCCCTAAATTTTCCAAAACATAACTCCTAAGATTTTTTTAGCTAATTTAGTTAAAATAATAGCTACAAAATCTCTAACTTTAAATGCTATATGAGTAATATTTTATTAATTTTTAAAACAAATTTAAACTTAATACTAGTTCCCCTACTTATATTGGTTTTTCATCAAAGTGCTGAATCCCATGGAAGCGTAACTCTAGAAGAAGATGTTTGCCTTTTAGAAATGGGTTATACATCTGCACACTTTAAAATCTATCAAACCTCATCTAGTGGGCACAAGCAATATTGTGAAGATATTCCATATGTAGCAGAAAGTATTTTTGTGATGGAGTATTTGCATGACTCACTTAAAGAAACGCCTATTGAGTTTCGTATTATTAAAGATATAACAAATTTGGGTAGATTTGTGAAATGGGATGATATAAAACTTATAAATCTTAAAGAAATAGAATTAAATACAGTTTTATATCAATCTCCAATAAAAAAAAATGAGGGTGTTTTTACCATTATGCATTCTTTCAAAGAACCAGGTGACTATATAGGTATTGTCTCTGTTAAAAATATAAATCAAAATTTAATATATAACGCTGTTTTTCCTTTTAAGGTAGGAAACCAAGGATCTATATACTGGGTTTTATTTTTAATCGTAATCACCATATTACAAATAAATTATTTTTTAATGAACGGAGCCATTAATAATTGGAAGAAAAAAATACAAAATTTACTGAGGAAATATTAATTGATTAAAAAAATTATAATTTCAATTTTTCTTTTTTCTACATATGCTAGTAGTGAAAGTATCCATCCAGTTTTAGAAACTGTAAGTCAGAATGGCTATATAATTAAAATTTTTAGTGAAGTAACCCCGATTAATATTAATGTGATTCATAACTGGTCAATTGATATTAGAGACTCTAAAGATAACCTAATCGATGATTTAATAATTACTGTTAATGGTGGAATGCCTCTTCATAGTCATGGCTTACCCACGAGTCCAAAGGTCGTTAATCAGAGCTCAACAGGATCATATAAACTAGAAGGCATTAAGTTTCATATGGCAGGTAAATGGGAGATAGTTATGGAGCTAAAAAAAGATAACTTAATAGATGTAGCTAAAGTTAGCTTTAACATTAGATGAAAAAAGGACTATTAATATTTTTATTTTTCTGTCCAATATATCTCTCTTGGATGTATTTACCTTCGCCTATTCCTATTAGTTGGGATGAAGATGATATTATCAAAATTAAATCTTTATCTATATCGCAATTAAAACCACTACCAGTTGATCCTAGCAACTCTTTTTCTGATAACGAGAAAGCTGCGATATTTGGTCATATGCTTTTTTTTGATAAGAGGTTAAGCAAGAATAGCCAAATATCATGTGCAAGCTGTCACCAACCATCAAGAATGTTCACTGATGGTAAAAAAATTGAAGAAGGTCTAGGTGTAGGTATAAAAAATACCCCAACAATTATTGGCATATCTTTTAGTCCTTGGTTTTATTGGAATGGTAGGAAGGATAGTCAATGGTCCCAGGCATTGGAGCCACTAGAATCAAATCATGAACATGGAAGTAATCGCTCTCTTGTAGCACAATTAATTTTTGAAGATAACACATATAGTAATTTATATAATGAAATTTTTGGAAATAGCTCTAAAAATACTGAAGTAATATTTTCAAATATTGGTAAGGCTCTTGCAGCTTACCAAAGAAAATTAATCCCTGGAGAGTCTAAGTTTGATAAATATGTAAACGAAATTTCTAGTAGCTTAAATAATGAAGATAAAATTTTAAGTTATAACGAAAAGGCAGGATTAAATTTATTCATAAATAAAGGACAATGTATAAATTGTCATAACGGCCCATTATTTACAAATAATTCATTTCATAACACTGGCCTGCTCTCAATACCTGGTCAACTACCTTCACTCGGTAGAGTTGAAGGGTTAAAATTAGCAAGATTAGATCCCTTCAATTGCCTAGGAAAATACAGCAATGCAAAAAAAGAAGATTGTCAGGAACTTACCTATGCTGGAGAAGGAGATGAATTTATAGGTGCCCATAAAACACCAACACTCAGAAATATAAGCCTGACATCTCCCTATATGCATGCAGGGCAATTAGAAAGCATTGCTCTAGTAATTGATCACTACAATATAGCTCCAGAAGCAATGATAGGTCATAACGAAGCTAAGCCTTTAAACTTACGCCCTATTGAAAAAAAACAGCTGGAAGCATTTCTTAATACCCTCATAAGTCCCTTAGTTACAGAAAAAAAATGGCTATTAGGGTTGCCTAAAGACTAAATAAAGAATTAAAATCCTACTCTTTGAAAGGATTATTTTATGCTAGCATTGTTAAAAAAATTATTTTTTGTCTTATTTGCTTTTTATAGCTTTTCCTCTCTAGCACACCATGGTTTTGCTGTATATTTTCATCCAGATAGAACAATAACCATAGAAGGAATAATAGCGCAATATGAATTTGTTAATCCCCATTCTGTTTTATATATAGAATCTACTGATGGTGCGGGAGATAAAGTCATGTATACATGTGCGCTCCAAGCCAAAACACAACTTGTAAGGAGAGGTGCCGATGAAAATTTATTTGTCATAGGTGATCCAATAAAAATAGTTGGCTTTCCTGCAAGAAGAGATCCTTATGGATGTGAATTTGGAACAGGGTATTTCGCTAATGGAGAAACTTTCACAATGAGAAGTGTTGATGAGGCTCAAACTCAATTTGCTAGGAATGAGAGAAGAGTTATTAATCAAGGTGTAGATGCAATATATGGTAATTGGATTAGGCCAGATATTTATGGAGCAGCTGGATTGACAATGCCTACAATTGGCAAAAACTCAATTACTCCAGAGGGAGAAAAAATAGTTGTAAATTATGATCGAGCTCATGAAAATCCCACAATTCAATGCGATCCTGGAAGCCCTGTTAGAACTTGGGGTGCTCCTGGTTTACTTACCTCAATTAGAAGAGAAGATAATAAAATCATAATTCATCACGAATCAATGGATTGGATAAGAACTATTCACTTAGATATCGATGAGCATCCAGAGAATTTTGAAAGAAATAGTATGGGCCATTCTATTGGAAGATTTGAAGAAAATGTACTAGTTATTAATACGAGTAAATTTCCTGAAGGTATCCTTGCCTATGATATAGCTCATACTGATGAAATGACACTAGAAGAAAAAATATCTTTTAACCCCCAAACTGGAAATCTTGATATATATTGGGCAATGAATGAGCCAAATTACTATTTAGATCCTATTTCAGGAGGGCAATCATTAGAAAGCACAACTGATGAATTTATACCATATGGCTGCACTACTGACGTTCTCCCAGCAGATTTATGATTATTTTATAGGTGGCACTGACTGATACCAAGCCTTAATCATTGCATAAGGAAAAAATAGTATAAATAAAACTATCAGTGCATCTGTAGACCATTCGGGAAATTGCATCATTGGAAAAGTATATGAGGCAATTTGAATAAACAACCAACTAACCAAGAAATAAGAAAGAACAGCTTTATATATCTGTCTCTTAATCAGTTCTTTAAAAAAATTGATCATAACTCTTATTTTTTAAAGCTTTCGTTTTTAGAAGAAAAAATAAATCTTTAGAGCCAAATAAGATAAAAGCATAAATAGCATCTCCAATTAACGTAGCTCCATAAAATGGTATTGCAAGGGTATAACACTCAATAAGACCTGCAAATGTAAATTCATAGCCGCCACTCAACCAAACGCCAAAATTAGAAAGGACGAAAAAAATTGTCGCTGAAGTAAAAACAGCTCCTAGTAATCTGAAAGGGGTATGTTTTTGAAGGAACAAACGGCCTATTACTGGTGCAAATAAAAATCCAAGATAAACAAAAAACATAAGAACGGGGTTATAAAAACCTAGAATACTATCTGCAATAAATAAAACTATTAACGGTATAAATAAAGCAGTCCTAAATGAGCAATTAGCACCTCCAAATAAACCAAGCGCTCCTAAAGGAGTAAAATTCCAAGGATGCGGGATTAAGCGCGCTATTACACCAAAAATAATCAATAAATAAGGCATAAATAATCTCCTTTAATGCTAATAACCTAACTGCAAACCCAAGTAAACTGACCTACCTGGCGTATTAAAACCAAATACATCTTCATAATCTTGATCTAATAAATTTTCTATCTTTCCCAATATCTTTATTTGATTATTATACTGATAGCCAGCCACAAGGCTAACTAAACTATAGCTACTTAAAATCTTCCTCTCTGAAGGAGCTGGCCATGAAGGATAATATATATCATAGCGATCACTATTATAAGATAGGTTTAAATTAACATTAACTTTATCATTAGGCATATAGTTAATATTCGAAGAAAACATACTTCTTGGCCTTCTAAGTTCTTTAACTTCCGCTCCTAAATTATTTATCTCAGTGCTTTTCGTATAAGTATAAGAGCTGTTAATTTCAAGCTGATCACTGAGCTCTGCGGATAAAGAAATCTCAACACCTCTTCTATGGCTTTTATCTTTTTCGTTAGCAGCAGATGCAACTCCTTCTGAATTATATACAAAGCCATTTATCTCATTCATCAATACATCATTAAATAATGTAATATCAAAAAAAATAGTATCACTGAGAAAAGCCCTATCAATGCCTATATCCCATCCTCTGGAGTGCTCTGGCTTTAAGTTAGGGTTACCTTCAAAGGAGTTTGGGTAATATCCAAATCTCTCAATAAAAGTCGGTGATTTTTGGCCAGTACCTAAACTAGCGTGAAGTCTAAAATCAGAATAATTGTATGTGCTTGTTAGCCTAAAAGTATTTATATTTCCAAAATTATTATTCTTATCGTGGCGAATAGAGGCAGAAATGGAAGAAAGCCCTAAATCTGGGATCTGATACTCTAAAACATAGCCCGTCATAGATATTGATTGCGATTGATTAGGGTCATAACTCTTAGAAGCTGGTATTTGGCCATTAAAGCTATAATCTTCTTTTTCATGATCTATAGCAAAGGTTATATTATGAAGAAAATTTCTTCTCAATAAGAGGCTAGACTGAAAATAAATACCTTCTTTTTTTGCAGAAGTTGTTGTAAGTACATGAAAGCCAGAAGAATCAACTGCATTATTAGCGTTACTAGTTCTTAAGCCTGTATACCTTATTTCATTTTGTAGAAGGTCGCCAAAGGATTTTCCTTTGAGGTTAAAACTTAAATAACGTTGGCTTGCATCGGTGGTATTATTTTTATCTACAGGAAATCCATTTAGTGTGCCATCAAAATCGCGAAAAGTGTCAGTATTGCGAATAAAAAAAGAGCTAACTAGGCTTTCTGAGATTTGATAACTAGTATTTAAATTTATAGTTGTATTTCGATAGCCATCGCTTTCACCAGCGCCTTCACTAGGCAAAAAAATCAATTCACCTGTTTTTGTATGCTTTCCCCAAGATCCACCGTTTCTACTAATATTTGCTCCATCGGTTGAGAGATGAGATGCGCCTAAACTAAATGATAACTTATCCTCTACTAGGCTAAAACGAGAGCCTAAGCTTGAAGTATTAAAAGTACCCACTTCGGCGAAGCTACTGGCTAGAAAGGCTTCTCCACTGGCTTTTCTAGTGATAATATTAATAACTCCAGCGATCGAGTCACTCCCCCATAAAGCACTCTGTGGACCTCTTATAACTTCAACTCGCTCTATCTCAGTAGTTATTAATTGATCAAACTGAAACTCATCACCAGCTGCTGGATCGTTAGCCTTAACGCCATCAATAAAAACTGCAACTTGATTAGCTTCAGCACCACGGATCCTTATCTGAGTTTGTGAACCAAAGCTCCCAGATTGACTAACCGAAAAACCAGGAATATCTCTCAGAATGTCAGTAAGATAGGTAAGTTGACGTTTTTCAATCTCTTCTCTCTCAATTACAGTATAAGCACTTCCAACACTTGAGGCCGGAATAGGTATCCTTGAAGCAGTAACTAAAATTGTTTCTTCTTCTAGATCGTTGGTAGCTTGAGAAAAAATCAACGTTGAAAAAAACGAACTTAAACAAAAAAATAGACAATATAAAAAAAATCTTAAAAGAGGCATCTGATTACTCCCACCGATAATCTAAATTTAAATAAATTACAGGCCGGTATACGGGCTTATGAGCTAGAATAATCTATCATTAATCGCCTTCCCATGATTTAAACAGTGGCACTTTGATCATGATTAACTCATTTACCGTTGCGGGGGCAGCAATGGCTTTGTTATTACTCACCATTTTCCCGTTTATCCCTCATAGGGCACCTACAAACTAGAAAGTTATTATGATTAATTTTTTTTTAAAGACAAGAAGTATTTAAATAGGTTATCAAATCTCTATCTTTAATTAATATAATATGGCACTTTTTAACATTAGGAAATAATACAACTAAAGCATGGCGCGCCCGGAGAGATTCGAACTCCCGACCACCTGGTTCGAAGCCAGGTACTCTATCCAGCTGAGCTACGGGCGCTAAACTTTACATAATTATAACCTACACTTAAGAGTTTGTTTTGTTCATGCTACCATCTATATATTATGAACCTCATAGACAAATAATGAATAAATTAAACCAAGTTTTTTTTCTAACTATTCTATGTTTTTTTGCTACCGAGGGTAAAACAACCGAGGTAGCCATTTGCACTGATGCCGGTAATTTTATGGTTGAGCTTTATGACGAAGAAGCGCCTTTGCATGTAGAGAATTTCATTTATTATGTTGAAAAAGGGTTTTATTTGGGAACAGTCTTCCATAGAGTTATTAAAGATTTTGTAGTTCAAGGTGGAGGCTACACAAGAAATTTTAGAGGTAAACCTATTAGCGATCCTATCAAGAACGAATCAAAGAACGGAATAAAGAATAATATAGGAACACTAGCAGCCGCTCGAGCTTCTAATCCTGATTCTGCTACTTCTCAATTCTATATCAACCTATCTGATAACCCTAGTCTTGATGCTACAAGAAATAATTTTGGTTATACGGTCTTTGGTGAAGTAAAAATAGGTATGGATACTATCAAAAGCATTGCTGATCTCCCTACTAGTGCATCAGGGCCTTTTATCTCAGATGTAACTCAACCCCTAATTGCCATAACAGCAATTACAGTAGTACCAGAAAATAGATACCCAGAAATGGCATTAGAGCAAAAAACAGAAACATTACTTAAGGAAATTTATTATGCGATTAATGAAGAAGCATTTGAATCTGCTGAAAGTTTTTTTAGAGAGTATCATGCTATTTGTGGCGAGGTAGGCCCTGAATTAATGTTATTAGAAATTAAAGTCCTAGCAACTCTTGAGAAAAATCAATTAGCAACGGAAATCTTAGCAGAGTACCTTCGGATAGCGGATAATACGAAAGAAGAATACCTTGAAGCATTAGCTCTATCAAGACAGCTAACATCAGGAATGGTAATACCAGAATCTAGAGAAACAATAAGATTAAGAGAAATCTCAGGAGATTGTTCTTTTCCAGTAATGCCGGATTTACCAGATGCTAGGATAGCGACCATCAATGAAATGGTAGAAGCACAAAATGAAGTAAAAAAATATATTGAGTTAAGTAATATTAGATTGGAGTGTTTAGATAAAATAATAAACACAAGTGAAGATCCACTGGTCTATGATGATTTAAGGTTAGTAACCGCCGCATATAATCAAGCTGTTGATATGCAAAATGATATTGCGGGTAGCTTTAACACTCAAAGAACTATTTTTCTTGAAAGGCAATAAATTAATGAGCTCGTTTTACAAAGGAAAAAGAACTAGAAATATATATAATCCAGATGATAGTAAGCCCTTCAAACTAAGTAGAAGCAAAATTGATAGATTTATAGAGTGTCCTAGATGTTTTTATTTAGACCGTAGGTTAGGTGTTGATCGACCGCCAGGCTTTCCATTCAATTTAAATAGTGCTGTCGACTCTCTTCTCAAAAATGAATTTGATGCAATAAGAATTAAAAATGCTCAACATCCATTCCTATTAGAAAAAAATATAGATGCTAGACCAGCTCAACATGAAAAATTAGATAAATGGAGAGAAAACTTTGTAGGTATCCAGTATCACCACGAAGAAACAAATCTTATTATAACTGGTGCGATAGATGATCTATGGCAAAACTCTAAACATGAATATATAGTAGTTGATTATAAATCAACGGCTAAAAAAGGGAGGATCGAGGCGCTTGATCAGGGGTGGCATGCTGGCTATAAAAGACAAATGGAAATTTATCAGTGGCTACTCAGAAAAAATAATTTACTTGTTTCTGATACAGGATACTTTCTCTATGCAAACGGAATTACCGATAGGCCTTCTTTTGATGCAAGATTAGAATTTGATATGACGATTATCTCTTATGAGGGTCATGACGACTGGATAGATGGAACTATTGAGGAAATATACGGATGCTTAAATAAAGACTTTATTCCCAAATCTAGCTCAAATTGTGACTACTGTTGCTATCAAAAAGCTATAGATTCAGTGATTTTTTAAGAATAGACTATGTTTATAAGAAGCATTATATTAATAATAATATTCTTACTATCTAACCAGATTTTGGCACAAAATCTTGAAACCTCTATCGCTGCTGGATATCTTGCAACTAGTGGCAACAGTAATAACCAAAGCTCCAATGCAAGTTTTGATACTTTGTGGCAACAATTATTATGGCAACATAATATCTCAGGCTCAATAATTAATTCTAGCTCAGAAAATACGACTAAAGCAGAAGCTTATGCTCTTGAGTGGCAAAGTAATTACTCTAATAGAAATTCAGACTCTTATGCTTTTATAGTTATTTCTTGGGATCAGGATAAATTCAGCGCATATGATAATCAAATAAGACAATCTTTTGGTTATGGAAAAAGAATTAAGAATACTAATCAATATCAACTAAATGCAGAAATAGGTTTAGGTGCTAGACAAGCAAAGATAAATAATGAACTATGTTCCTGTGAAGAAAAAACAGAGCAGGATGAAGGCATTATACGAGTTAGTGGTAACTTCAATTGGCTAATTAGCGAAACAACAGAACTTCAACAATCGGTAGCAGTGGAAGGGGGATCAAACAACACTTATTTTGAAGCTACTACAAGTTTAGATGTAAATATTATAAACAATATTGGCCTTATACTTTCATACACTCTTAAAAATAACTCTGACGTCCCTATTACTAGAAAAAAAACTGATACATATACCTCTATTTCTCTTGAATACACATTCTAGTCTTCGCTCTCTTCTAGAAAATTAACTGATTCAGGCTCCTCCATAATAGAGCTTCTTTCGCCAGTTCTAAGAAATTCAGCATCTGATTCACTTATCTGATAGAACAAGCCTAAACTACATCTTGTGCCTGACCATATATCTCTCCCGAACCCTTCTAGAACCGTAATTGAATCTAAATTACATAATCTATAAAAAGATACTTCATAAGAAAAGCTATCATATCTATCTAGACCAAAACACTCTCTTCCTAAGAAATTTCTATAAATGGACCCTCCATACATATAAAACAAGATAGAGGAGCTATCAACTATGTGAGTATCTCTCAAGCGCCTAGTGTCTATACATCTTTGCCCTTCTCTATCTATATCTATACCATCTAAGATTATAGAATCTTCTTGATTGTTTTCTTGTGAAAAAGATAGGCCTAATTTAAATACTAAAATTATTAGTAATATTAAAAATCTACACATTAAAATCTCGTTATTATAAATAATCTAAAAAATGAGAAGTTGTTTATATTTTAGCCCAATCCTCAATAATCGATAATATTAATTTGCCATATGCCTCTAACAGAATTAGCTAGAAATATTTTATCACTTGAATTAAGTATATCTAGATCTAATATCTCTTCTTCTGCTCTACCAATATCAAGCAAATATTGTCTATAAATTCCTGGAAGTAAACCACTTTCTATCGGCGGAGTTAGAAGACGACCCTTAAACTCTATAAAGAGGTTAGCTATCGTTGATTCAGTCAATTCAAGATTATTGTTTAAAATTATTACGTCATGAATATCAGTTACCTTCCTTTTAGCACTTGTAAGCGCATAATCATACACTTTCCTATTAGTTGTTTTATTTAAAACAAATACATCTTCTCTAACATCTAAAGGCTCATTTGAAACTAACACATTATAAGGGTCAGGAAGCTCAACTAATTTAGAAATTTCGACTCTTGGAGAGCCGTATTTATTTAGTAATAACCTAACAATTAATGGATGCCTATTGCTTTTTTTGGCATTGTAAATTTCTATGCTTTCATTTAACTTTTCGATTATTTTTTCATAATTAAAGTTAATCCCAAAAAATGTCGCTGTCCTCTTAAGTCTTCCAAGATGATCTTGAAGAAAGCTAAAATCTTCTGATAGCTCCCATTTTATTGTCTCTAGTAATTCAAAATTATCTATATTTTTTTTAATTATCTTTGATTTAGTAATACATTCCTGCCACTCTTCCTCTGGACTAGAATCAATAACTATTCCTCCTCCTACTGCGTACTTTGCTTCTTTAGTTATATTGTTAAACCACGCAGTTCGAATCGCAACATTGAATTGTGAGCTGCCATCAGGCCTAATAAAACCAATACTTCCAGTATATATCTCTCTAGCACTTTGCTCTAAATTACTTATGATTTCCATTGTTCTATGCTTGGGAGCCCCAGTTATCGAAGCAGCAGGGAAAAGACTGCTAAGTATAGAGAGAGAGCTATCTGATGAATTAGCTTTAACAGAGCTTATCATTTGCCAAAGAGTAGGATATTTCTCTATCTCAAAGAGTGAATCTACTTTAACACTCCCGCTATTAGAAAATTTCCCTAGGTCATTTCTAACCATATCTGTAATCATTAAATTCTCAGCTTTATTCTTTTCAGACTCTTTGAGCCATTTTGCATTATTCTCATCACTCTTTAAGTCATAGCCCCTAGATATAGTTCCCTTCATTGGTCGACAAATAACCTCATTTCCATATTTTTTGAAAAATAGCTCGTTTGAGGCTGATAGTATTGAAAAATCACTAGTCTCTATGTAAGCGCCATAACCAAAAGGTTGGTTATGTATCATCTGAGAAAATAATGCTCTAGAGCAATTAAAAAAATTATCGAAACTAGATTTTAGCCTATAACTATAATTTACTTGATATGTATGACCCTCACGGATTAAATTTTGAATATATTTGATATTTTTGACATATGATTCTTTATTTATTTCTGACACCCAGTTAAGAGAGCTCCCAATAGCCAAATCAACTAAATAAGGATTTGGTATAGAGTTATATTCATTAAAAACAGCAAACCATGCTAGAGGAAAATTACTACTTGGAGAAAATGTTTTATATGTTTCATCAAAAGCACTAGAGGCCTCATAGCTCAAAAAACCAACCACCCATAGATGATCGACTAGTGATTTTTTCTCAGCTTTTCTGATGGTATCCTTTACTTCTTCAATAGAATTAGCTAAATATACCTCTACAGGATCACGAAATTCGATCCAATCATTTTGTAGATCTCTTATTTGTATTAAAATGCTCATATGATCAATCAGAAAGCTTTATATCGCTTAAAATTATTAATACTCTCAGTTTTTTTATACTCTTCCAAATCTATTGGTCAGATAATTGTTGAACCTATTGGATATGCTTACTCAACTGAAATCGGAAGCTATGAGCTTATATTCCAAAGCTCATCTGAGTCCGCACCCTCTATGGGAAGATTTTTGGGCTTAAGAGTTGATAGATTAGAAATCGAGCCTATGAAAATAGAGCTAAACATAAATCAAAACTTTCAATTAAATTCATTAAAAGTAATGGCATTTGATTCAGATAATTCACTTATTTCTGAAGCGCCTTTTAATATAGAAATTGAAGCTCCTAATAATTTAATTGAAATTATTACAACTGCAACTAATTCACCAATTATTAGGGCCGCTAATGCTGGAGTTGGTAGGCTATGGATAACCGCTTCATCACCCTCCTCGAATGGTGAAAACTATAAAATTCCATTGATTATTGCTGTAAATAGCAACAAAGAGCTACCTCAACCTCCACTTTTATATTAGATTATAGAAGTACAAATCTTAATCTTAAAAAATAATGAAGAAAACAAGCAATGAGCTAAGACAAGATTTCATAGATTTCTTTGTAAAAAAAAATCATGAGCATATATCTAGCTCTTCATTAATTCCTGGTAATGATCCTACTTTACTCTTTACCAATGCAGGTATGGTGCAATTTAAAGATATTTTTTTAGGCTTAGAAAAGAGTAACTTAGTCAGAGCTGTCAGCTCTCAACGGTGTTTAAGAGCAGGGGGTAAGCACAACGATCTTGAAAATGTTGGATATACCTCTAGACATCATACTATGTTTGAGATGCTTGGAAATTTTAGCTTTGGAGACTACTCCAAACGAGAAGCAATAAATTATGCTTGGGAATTTATTACAGAAATTCTAAAAATACCTAAAGAAAAATTATGGTGTACTGTTTTTAAAGAAGATATTGAGGCAGAAAAAATCTGGTTAGATGAAATAGGGGTAAGCCCAGATAGACTTATAAAACTTGGAGAAAAAAGTAACTTTTGGGCTATGGGAGATACTGGGCCGTGTGGCCCTTGTAGTGAAATATTTTATGATCATGGTCCTAAAATTATGGGTGGACCGCCTGGCTCAGCTGAAGAAGATGGTGATAGATTTGTTGAAATCTGGAATTTAGTCTTTATGCAATATGATAAAGATGCAAATGGAAATTTGTCTCTACTTCCAAAACTCTCCGTAGATACAGGAATGGGGTTAGAAAGGATAACTGCTATTATCCAAGGAGTGCATTCGAATTATGAAATAGATACTTTCGAAAAAATTATTCAAGATACTATGAAGCTCCTTGACGAAAGAGATAAAGAAAATAAGTCACTTAGAGTTATCGCTGATCATATTAGAGCTAGTGTTTTCCTAATTTTAGATGGAATTTCACCTAGTAATGAAGGAAGGGGGTATGTTTTAAGAAGAATAATGAGAAGAGCTCTTAGGCATGGATTTATGCTAGGCGCTAAAGAACCCTTCTTCTACAAACTAGTAAAATCTGTGAACGAGCAAATGGGAAAGGCTTATCCAGAAATAAAAAATAGCATTGATCATATAGAAAATACTATCTCGGACGAAGAAGAAAAATTTTCAATTACCCTATCAAATGGAATGAAGCTCCTAGAGGATGAAATAAAAAAAGTTGGAACAAAAGGCTCTATTTCGGGAAAGGTAGCATTTAAGCTTTATGATACTTTTGGGTTTCCAGTTGATTTAACAGAAGATATAGCAAGAGAGAGAGGCCTATCTATTGAAAAAGATATTTTTGAAACAGAGATGTTAAAACAAAAAAATAGAGCCAGACAATCTAATCAATTTATTATAGAAAAAACAAATTTACCAAAGACAAATCTAGAAACCAATTTTGAAGGTTATAATGAGCTAGATATAGAAGCAGAAATTTTATCTTTGTATAAAGGTCTAGACTCAGTTAATGCCTTAAGTGCTGGTGAAGAAGGATTAATAATTTTAGATAAAACTACCTTTTATGCTGAAGGGGGTGGACAAATTGGTGATTCTGGAAAAATTATTAATTCTAATAGTTCTGAATTCGAGGTAATTGATACGCAAAAAATAATGGGAGCTATTGTCCATTTAGGAAAAATAATAAAAGGTAACATAAAAAAAGGGGATAAAGTTATGGTTAATGTAGATAGCAATAAGCGATCTGCTATTGTCTTAAATCATTCAGCTACTCACCTACTTCATTCTGCCTTACGATTCATATTAGGAGATCATATACAACAAAAAGGTTCTCTGGTTGCAGCAGACAGATTAAGATTTGACTTCTCTCATACAAAGCCAATTAACCAAGAGAAGATTCTTGAGATAGAAGCTTTAGTCAATGATCAAATTGCTAATAATTTAGAAGCTGAAGTAAATACTTTATCTTACGAAGATGCTATAAAAGATGGTGCTTTAGCATTCTTTGCAGATAAGTATTCTGACAAAGTAAGAACACTAAAATTTTCAAGTTTCTCACATGAATTGTGTGGTGGAACACATGTAAAAAGAACGGGTGATATAGGCATCTTCAAAATTATCTCTGAGATTGGAGTATCATCAGGAGTTAGAAGAATTGAAGCCTTAACTGGACCAGCAGCACTGGTGTGGATGAATAATAACGAAAAAATACTTAAAAAAATAATCGTCATAACTAAAGCAAATAAAGAAAACGTTTTAAGTAAAATAGAAAAAATAATTGAACACAACAAGGATCTTGAGAAACAGCTAAAAAACCTGAAAATTAAAGCCTTATCGAATAATAAAGATGACTCAACTCAAGAAGTAAAAAATATAGATGGAGTTAAAGTTTTATCTAAAAGAATTGATGGCGCTGATATCAATACTTTAAGAGAAATATCTGACGGCCTAAAGAATAAGCTCGGATCAGGTGTAGTTATTTTAGGTAGCATTGAGCAAGATAAAGTTAGATTAATTACCAGTGTAAGCAAAGATCTAATCAATAAAATAAATGCTGGTAATTTAATTTTACCATTAGCTAAAATAGTTGGAGGGAGCGGTGGTGGTCGTGCAGATTTTGCCCAGGCTGGAGGAATTGATCTAGACAAGCTTGATATAGCACTAGAATCAGCACATAACGAAGTAAAGAAAATTCTAGTAATAAAAGGAGCCTAGAACTATGAAACAAATAATTTATTTTTTTGGTTTATTTTTATATTTCTTTTGTAATCAATCTTGGAGTCAGCAACCAAGCGAAGCAACAATTCGCCTGCTTGAGCGCAACAAAATGTTTGAACCTAAATTAATTGAGGTAGCTGAAAATGTATATGCCGCAGTTGGCTATCAAGTCTCCACTAATGGTTTTATTATTGGAGAAGATGGTATTATAGTAATTGATCCTGGCCAAACAATTTCAGGAGCTCAAAATTTTAATATAGTACTTAGAGAGCTAACTGATAAACCAATTAAAGCGATTATATACACACATGGACATCCTGATCATTTCAACGCTGCTAGTATCTTTTACTCTGAAGGAGTTGAAGTTTGGGCAAGGGATAATTTTGGATCTGAGACTGAGTTAGTTAGGCTTAATGGTTATCAAGGTGGAGTGAGAAGCTCAAATACTCAAGGTTTTGATCTTCCCATAGAGCAAAGAATTGGTGTTGGTATAGGCATACCTCCAACAAATCGTCCTGGGATGGGATTAATGTCAGATGGCATCATAACCAATAATGTAGATGGAGTTAATCCTAATAATCTCGTATCACAAGCTCCAGCTAGAATGATTCAACCTAATAATATTTTTTCTACTGATCGTCAATCAATAGAGATTGCTGGAGTTTATCTAGAGCTTGTTAAGGCACCAGGTGAAACAGATGATCATTTATATGTTTGGTATCCAAAAGAAAAAGTTATTTTTACAGGAGATAACTTCTATCAGTCTTGGCCAAATACTTATCCATTGAGAGGAACAGCTAGAAGATCAGTTCGTGACTGGGTCGATAGTTTGAGTTCTATGGTTGAAGAGAAACCTGAAGTAGTAGTGCCTGGGCATACAGCACCTATGCAAAATGCTACAGAAGTGCTTACAAACTACCGAGATGCACTAAAATGGGTTTTAGATAAAACTATTGAGGGCGCGAAATCAAAACTTACACCAGATGAATTAATTAAATATACAGAATTACCTGACCACTTAGCACATTTAGACTACCTTCAAGATTATTATGGAAGTCGATGGGGAACGGTTCGCGATATATATGCTCAAGACCTAGGTTGGTTTGATGGTAACGTGCTTAGCTTATACAGACAAAATCCTATACAAAAAGCACAACAATTAGCGGACTTACTTGGTGGAATCGAACCTCTTTCAGGTAAGGTATATGAAGCCTTAAATTCAGATAACTTTTTAATTGCTGCAGAACTTGCTGATGCTTGGTCTAAGCTAGAACCAGAAAATTATAAACCTTGGCTTGCTCTAGCTCAAGCGCTATCAGTTATAGCTGAACGGACCTTAAATGCCCCCGCAAGAAACTATACCCAGTCTTCTGCAAATCAAGCAAGAATCAAGGGGGAAGAGATTCGTCTTTTACGAAATGATTTATCACTTCCTGAGGATATTACATTAGGTGATTAATAAGTAATATAATACCTACAGAGGGCTCTAGAATACTCTGCATGGCACTATCTTAGGCTCAGGCAACTTTTGGTGGCTTTCCCCATATGATGCACCCCAATCAATCGATAGAAATCTTCAAGATAGGTCGCTTTAAAGGCCTTAAAAAGTAAACTCTAAATTATTTTTAAGTGATGTTGGATTATCTACCTTAATAAAATGAATATTTAGTCCATCTGCACATTCCTGATCTGAAATCTGATCGCCAACAAAAATTTCACTTTCATGATTATCAGGAAAAAGCTCTCTAAATTTCTGTATCATACCTGTATTTGGTTTTCTACATAAACAATTAGATTCTTTTAAATGAGGACATACGATTGCTATAGATATAGGTAAGTATGCCCTAATTATCTCAAGATTTTCATTTATAAATTCTTTAGTTATCAGTTTTCTGGATATATCAGGCTGATTTGATATTACAACTAAATTAAATTTTTTTTTGGAGAATATCAAAATATCTTCTATGTCTTGTTTAATATTTACTTCATCTAAATTTCTTGGGGAAGATAACTTACTTGATCTATAAAACGCAGTATTTAATACGCCATCCTTATCAAGATATAGCGTATTTTTATATTCTGGATTTCTTTTTTGAAACTTAACCGCTTTGGCTCCAGCTTCTTTTGACTTATCGATCATATTTATCGCTAGATCAAAAAGCCCATTATGGTTAATTCCTATTTCTGCGATAAAATATAGATCATCCTCTTTAGCAAGGTATTGTTTCTTATAAGTTCATGATTAATGTCCCAAAATATTTATTGTTATATTAGGATACCCTAATATTTTCATTAGGGTATCCTTAAATAACTGATTATAAAAAATAACACTTAAAAAATAATTATTTTAACAAAATATAATTATATAATAACTTTTATTTTGTTAATTTAGATTTAGAATAGAGTTTTTTGGTTGAAAATTAAAGACTTGGAGAGATGGCTGAGTGGCTGAAAGCGCTCCCCTGCTAAGGGAGTATACATTAATAGTGTATCGAGGGTTCGAATCCCTCTCTCTCCGCCAGACTTTTATAATAGGTGGTATAAAATAAATACTAATATGTAACTGACTTAAAAATGCCCCCTGCAGTATAATTAAAATCTGCATAATCACCATTTTCAAAGATCACAGTAGTTACAAATAATAAGTTATCAGTAGTTTTGCTAGGGTAACCCTTAACTGTAATCTTATCTCCAGAACTGATAAGGTCATTCGTTATACCAACTCTCCTTAAGTGATTTGCACTCGCAGTAGCCCCCCACCATTCCACTTCATTTCCTTCGCTATCGTTAAGAACAAATAATAACTTAGTATGAGGATTTACCACTTGAAATGAAATAGCAGTAGCTACTTTTAATTCTATAGTTTGAGATGTATCAAAATAAGTACCAGTATTATGATGAGACAAAACATAACTCTGGCTAAAGAATAATAAAGAACAAAGCAATAAAAGTTTAATGGTTAAAATAATCTTCATAGCTAAATTACCCCAGCACCAGCAAAATCAGGCAAGCACTCATATTCATAAATATTCATATCAGGAGAAAATAATCTCTGACCAGAAACCTTGTAAGGCGTCTTATAATTTACTGAGTCATGAATTTCGGCTTCAAAAAGTAAAATATCACCCTCTCTACTATATCGCTCAATCACATATGAATTTTTATCTCCTGAAAATGGCATACCATTAGTCCATACATAGTTGTCAGGAGACATATGAGTAGTTTTTATAACTAATGTCTTTTCTTCCCAATGACCCACTGAATACCCAATAAGCGACACTGGCCAATCATCAGGAGCAATCCTTCCATCCATAAATATCCTTCTTACCATATGAAAATGTTCATATAAAAAAAGTATCTGATGATCTTGCATAACTATTTCTATTGGGTATGGATCGATAATACCAAGAGGAATGCCTGGCATTAAGCACTTTAATGTAGGATCAAGCTCTGGCAAGAAGCTATCAAAAGATAATTTTCCTTCGGTAGTAAAATCAACTGAAGAAGATGGGGGATGGCCAATTCCGTGACCCGGCCAGGAAAAATCCCATATGCCTTCTATATCATCATTAGAAAAGACCAATCTAGAGCAAAAAATTAAACATGTAAAAAATGTAAATCTGATAGCAAGCTCCTCAAAATAAATATTTCATACTATTCATTCTAAAACAACACACAAGGGAACTTAAAAAACTGGTAGATTATAAAATAAAATAACTTTAATGCATCAACCAATCCCGCCTATTTGCTTTAAATATTTAGTATCTTGTGCCATGATTACTTAAAGATCCTTGATTAGTAAATTGTAGAACAATCATATAGCAAATGTAAAATATATTGTCTGCTTTATAAAATAGAATACTAATATGAATAAGGGATATAGGTAGAAAGATAGGTATTTCTAGCGTCTTCGAAGACTCCATCTCTTTCTGCCAGATTTATAGTGCTTTAAAATATTAAAAGTAAGGGGAATTTCATGATTAGATTATCAATATTAATACTTTTTTGTTGTGCTCAAGGCTCTTTGATTGCTCAAACTCTTGTTCTATCAGATATACCTTGGATAAATTTAGATCAAGATTTTAAGAATGGGGATTCTTGGGAGCTCCAATTAGTTCCAACCCAAGATGAGATTTATGTTCCAATAGGCCTAGTAAAACCCGAAGGAGATGGTCCTTTTCCTATTATACTAATTGGCTCCGGACAAGGTATAAATGGAATCAAAAAAATACAAGATCAAATGGATATATCTCATGGCTTAATGATGCGTTTAGCTAATAGAGGCTATGCATCTGCTTTTGTAAATTTTAGAAATGAGGTTCCTGAGCTTTACAATGAAGTTGGTGATGCAGCCTTAATTGAAGATAATGTCAGTGGAGGTAGCCGCACTCTTCGTTCTAGAGGTAGCCTCGATTCTGATGACTTTATTTCTATTTTAAGACATGTTGGAAACCTGTCTTATATTGATGCTAATCGCATTGGTGCGATAGGAAGTAGCCATTCAGGGGAAATTATTATGAAAGCGGTATCAGATAGTGATTTATTAGCTGCTGCCGTTCCTGCAGAGGCCGCAGTTAGAGAATACCTACTTGTAAATGATGCTGATGCACCTCGAGATGAAACAGGCACAGAGCTTCAATTACAGGATGTAAATTATGTAAGAAGCCTCTCTAATCGAGAGCGCGCAATGGAGCGGATTAACAGAATTAATACCCCTCTCCTAATTATGGGAAGAGATGGTGATCACTTACAAGGCTTATTTGAATTGTTGTTTGAATGGGTAAATGAATCCAAAAAAAATGTAAGGTGGTTATCTTACAGTCATCATGAACATGGATATGTTTTACTTCGTAACTTTCCTGATGGATCTTTTTCTCCAGACAGGATTCAGGAGCTAGCTTATAAAGAATATGCTGAATTTTTTGATAAGTATTTGAAATAAAGTAATTATCTAAATTTTTTATATCTAATATGATCCAATAAACTTAAATAGGAGCCACTCGATGAATAGAAGATTATTTTTAGAAAACGCAGTAAAAATATCAACTGGAACATTACTTTCAAATGTAGCATTAAATACCTTCGCACAATCTAGAAAAGAAGTTTTCCTAAACGGTCAAAAAGTAACTATTATTGATATTCACGCGCATTGTCTTTTTCAAGAAGTGGCGCCATTAATTCAAGGTACTAAATTAGAAAATGCTTCTCTTGATGATATTCTTGTATTAGGCCCACATAGGATAGATGACCTAGACGAGAGGGGCATTGATATTGCTGCACTTAGCGTTAATCGTTTTTGGTGGTATGAAGGAGACAGCATAGATCAAGCAAAAGCAATAGTAAAACTAAATGATGAAGGTATTGCTGACTGGTGTAGTAGATATCCTAATAGATTTATAGGGCTGTCTTCTCCTGCTCTTCAATACCCAGAATTAGCTGCAGATCAAGTTGAGTATGCTGTTAAAGAATTAGGTCATGTTGGAGTCTGTATAGGTGGCCATGCTCAAGGAGAAGTCCCATCTTCTGAAAAATATGATCCCTTTTGGAGGAAGGTCGAAGAACTAGGAGTACCAGTATTTATGCATCCTGACGGCTCTAGAAATATTATTCAACCAGGGGCTTTGGATGGGGCTGGTGGATTAGGTAATGTTATTGGAAACCCTCTTGAAACAACACTATTTCTATCAAGAATAATCTTTGATGGCACCTTAGATCGCTTCCCAAATGTTAAAGTAGTTGCCGCTCATGGAGGAGGTTATTTTCCTTCGTATCTTGGAAGGTCTGAAGTGGCTTGCATTAGAAATAACTCCAACTGTATTAATAAAAGGAATCCTAGTGAATACCTGAAAGATCAAATTCTAATTGATACTATGATCTTCAATGAAGATGGTTTGCGCCACCTTGTCAATGTTGCTGGAATAGATCAATTAGTCTATGGATCCGATATGCCATTTACTTGGCCAGACACAATAGACTTAGTTGCTAACGCTAATTTTTTGAGTAATGATGCAAAAAGAGCAATTCTTGGAGGAAATTTAATTAAATTACTTAACTTAAGTACTTAATTTTTTTATCTAATGAATATAAGCTATAGATAAAAACTAGGGAGTGTATTTTATGCCATTTGAATTAAAAGTTAATGGGGAATTGAAAATATTAGATGTAGAGCCATCTTCGCTTTTGTTGTCCGTTCTTCGAGATGATCTTGAACTGAGTGGCCCAAGATTTGGATGTGGCGTTGCCCAATGCGGAGCTTGTACGGTCCTAGTAGATGGCCAGCCAATTAGGTCATGTGTTACTCCTATCTCTGCCCTATCTGGAAAAGAAATTACAACGATAGAGGGTCTAGGTAATCGAGAATCACCTCATCCATTACAAACTGCCTTTATTGAAGAGCAGGCTGCTCAATGTGGTTTTTGCTCTAGTGGAATGATAATGTCAGCAGCTAGCTTATTAGAAAAAAATCCAAAACCTACGGATCAAGATATTAAAGATGCTTTAAATGCAAATTTATGTAGATGCGGTACGCACACGAGAATACTCAAGGCTGTAAAAAAAGCTTCGGAGGATCTATCATGAAAAAGAATATTGAAATCTCAAGAAGAATTTTCCTTCAAAGTGTATCTGCTCTAGCAATCCAAGTTACAATTCCTGATACATCTTTTTCTCAAGCAAACTTACCGAGAAGCATTTCTGATAACCCTAGTCTTAATCTCTGGCTAAGAATAAATAGCGATAAAACAGTTTCTCTATCAATGGGTAAAGCTGAATTAGGTCAGGGCATAAGAACATCTTTAGCTCAAATAGCAGCAGAAGAATTAGATATTCACTTCAATAGAATAAAAGTACAAGACCTTGATACAGATCACTCACCAACAGAAGGCAGGACAACAGGAAGTACATCTATCGAAAGAAGTGGAGTAGCTATAAGAATGGCGTCTTCAGAAGCTCGACACCTTCTCCTTGAAAATGCTGCCGCAAAACTTTCTTCGCCTTCCGGAATAATTGATATAGATGAACTATCTGTAAATGATGGGCAAATACTCATTAATGGAAATAGCTCTAGTCTGAGCTACTGGGATCTTCTTAGCAGTGAAGATTTTAACACAAAAATCTCTGGGCTAATCTCCCCTAAAGAACCAAAAAATCACAGTATAGTTGGTTCTTCTCAAAAGAGACTTGATATCCCAGCTAAAGTTTTTGGGGAGCCAGCATATGTTCATGATATTAGAATGCCAAATATGCTCCATGCAAAAATGGTGAGGCCAGAAATAGATAGTGCTAATCTAGTTTCTACTCAACCAAAGATAGTAGATGAAATTGAGGGAGTTATATCTGTTGTGCAAGATGGTTCTTTTCTTGCAGTTGTAGCTGAAAAAGAAGAGCAAGCAGTATCTGCAGCTGAAGCCTTAAGAAAAGTAACTATCTGGGAACAGTTTAGAGAAATACCTAGCCAAGATAGCTTCCCTAATGTGCTTAGAGAGTTAGAAGCACTTGACCCTGAAGTTATTTTTGATAATAAATCAAAATCTTCAAGTACAAAATCTGATAATGATAGAGAATTATCAGCTGATTACTCTAGACCTTATATTGCTCATGCCGCTTTATCTCCATCTGCAGCTGTTGCAATGTGGGATGGAAATAGACTTACAGTATGGAGCCATACTCAAGGCGTCTTCGAGCTAAAAGGAGCTATTTCCACCGCACTAGCCATAGAAGAATCAAAAGTTAGATGTATTCACGTAGAAGGTGCAGGCTGTTATGGACACAATGGCGCTGATGATGTGGCACTAGATGCAGCAATGATTGCTATGAGATTTGAGAGACAGCCAATTAAGCTTATCTGGTCAAGAGAAGATGAATTTAGACGAGAGCCATATGGTTCGGCTACAAGTATAAAGATTACTGCAGGACTTAATCCTTCTAATAAAATTTCTTACTGGGATTATGACCACTGGACCTGTACCCACTCAACAAGGCCATCTGGAGGAGTAGGAGCTGCTAATCTTCATGCATCTATTCAAAAAAATAATCCCTTACCTAATTCTGCTAGATATTCACTTCAGAACCGCTTCAACGGTGGTGACCGAAATGCTGTAGCACTTTACGACTTACCCGAGCACAGGGTTACTAGACACTTTATCTCTGAAAATCCTCTAAGAGTTTCAGCACTGAGAGGCCTAGGGGCTCATGCAAATGTTTTTGCAATAGAGTCATTTATGGATGAGCTTGCCAAGGAAGCTGATGCAGATCCTATTAGTTTTCGAATTGAACATCTTAAGGATTACCGTGCTAAAGCAGTTCTTGAAGAGGTAAAAAAATTGGCAGAGAGTAAAAAGAGGCTAGAAATCCCTGAAAACTTTGGGAGAGGTGTCGGTTTTGCTAGATATAAAAATACTAGTACCTATTTTGCTGTAATTATAGACTTAGGTGTTAACTTAAGTACTGGCGTTATTAATGTTCATAGAGCTTTTGCAGCTGTAGATGCAGGACAAATTATAAATCCTGACGGTGTTACCAATCAAATAGAGGGTGGTATAATACAAGCGACTAGCTGGACCCTAAAAGAATCAGTAAAGTTTTCAACTTCTGGCATAGAAAGTACCAACTGGGCTACCTATCCAATTCTCCGGTTCTCTGAAATTCCCTCGGTTGAGGTTAGCTTAATCAATAGGCCAGATTTAGCATCTTCTGGGCCTAGCGAATGTGCTCAAGGGCCTACATCTGCAGCAATTGCTAATGCAGTAGCAAACGCTACAGAGCTTCGTATTAGAGACCTGCCTCTCACTCAAGAGAAAATAATCTTAAATCTAAACTCATAAACTGATAGGGGAAAATAATGAAAAAATATCTAATCTATCTCTTATTTATCCTAAGTATTATTTCCGGATGTAGTAATTTTGGTGGTGAAAAAAATATAAGTATGCAAAATAATACTGAAGAATCTTGGAATATGTCTTTAGTAGGATCAAATAACTTACAGGGAAGAAGCGCCTATCATGCAGTGCCTCATCGCTATGATGATAGATATATTTTATTTGTTGGTCATCATTCTGGTGAAAAAGTAAATAGTTTAAATGGAAAAATAGAAACTAATGGTATGTCTATTTTGGATATTACTGATGCTAGTAATCCAATATATCTTTATCACCAGCCGCCCACAGAAGGAGCAGAGAACAGACAACATGTTCAAATTTGTAATGGGGCTGATTTACCAAATGCTGATCCTGAAAAAGTGTACTTAATTAACACAAATGGAAGTCTAGGCGCAGAACTATTAGATGTAACTGCTCCGGAAAATCCTCAAATCATTGGAATGATATATTACACTGGAGAAACCAATATAGGGGGAAAACAAACTCATAAGATTTATTGGGATTGTGAATCAGGAATTGCATATTTAAACGGTACTCCTGAAGGATGGCGCATTCGAAGAGTTCTTCAATTATTTGATATGAGTAATCCCCTTGAGCCACATCATATTCGTAACTTTGCATTAGATGGAAGCCAACCAGGCGCTAATGGTCCTATCTCGACCCCTCTTCATGCTCCTTTCGCTTCTGGTAATAGAGTGTATCTTGGATATGGGGCAAGTGATGATGGTGTTATGCAAATCTTAGATCGAGATAAACTAATTAATGGTAATCCAGAATCAAACGATCCATTCTCACCTACTACAGAAAATCTTTTATATCCTCAAATCAGCCGTTTGGATATGCCAGAGTATTATGGAGCACATTCAGTAAAGCCATTATTTAACATAGAGGTTAAAGACTTTGCTGATACAGAAAAAAATAAATTCTTAAACATAGTATTACTTGCTTCAGAAGAGATCGGTATAGGTAATTGCTCAACAGATAGAGATATGTTATTTATTGTTGATATAACAGATGAAGATAAACCTTTTCCAATCTCTTCTTTTCAAGCAAAAGAAAATCTTGGTAATTTTTGTGAACGTGGTCTCCGCTTCGGGCTTCATGCAGTACATGATAGCTATCATCCTAATTTTGATAATTCGCTAGTAGTAATGTCTTACTTCAATGGGGGTACAAGAGTTGCTGATATTCGTGACCCCTTCGATCCAGTTGAAGTAGCTTATTTTGTTCCTCAAATGAATGATTTTACTCAAGAGATTTGTAGTGCTGAGGGTGGATTATTTATTACAGCTCAAACTGACGAAAATTGCTTCAGACAAGTACAAACTAACAATGTAGATATTGATGATCGTGGATTAATTTATTCAGTTGATAGAGCAGGAAGTGGTCTGCATATCCTAGAATTAACCGGAAAAGCAAAGGAAATAGCAGGTCTATAATGTATGAAAGTTTTATTAGGATTTTTCTCAACTTTTTTAGTAATTTCCATTATTTTTAATACTATAAGTTTTCTTAAAAAACCAACTACAGAGCAACAGATGGATTTTAAAATTGTAAATGTAACTGAATTAAATAAAATTAACCAAGCAAGCGAGGAGAATAATCTCTTACTTGATGTCAGAACTAAGGAAGAGTTCAATCTCGGGCACATACCTAATGCTATAAATATTTCGCACGATTTACTTTTGACCAATATAAATCTCTTGAGCGATCATAAGAAAAAAAATATCTATGTTTATTGCAGAAGTGGCCCAAGAGCTGGTCTAGTAATAAATGAATTGCTGAATAATGGCTTTAATAATATCATAGATGTTGAAGGTGATTTTTTATCTTGGGTAAATGCAGAATTACCAATAGAAAAAAATTAAATAGGAGAAATAGATGAATGAAATTGATACTCAATTCTTTGCAGAGCAAATTGGCTTTTTAGTTATGAGTATTACTTGGTTTCTAACTGCAATCGCCTTTGCCATTATATTTGTCAATTTAAAAGGTGAAGAGAAGGGCTTAAGATACCCTAACCCGATTCTAAAGTTTTTAGGATTTACTACGCTTATATGGATAAGTGTTTGGATATTTCTAATTACTTTTTTTACTATTTTAGCTACTATATTTGCTTAGTAACTTATTATGCTAGATCAAGCTGTAATTCTATCAACAGCTCGCACCCCAATAGGAAAAGCTTATAAAGGTGCCTTCAATCTCACCTATGGAGCTTCATTAGCTGGCCATGCTATTCAACATGCTATCAATAGAAGTGGCATTGAAACCAAAGAAGTAGAAGATGTTGTTATGGGCTGTGGCAGACCACAAGGAACAACTGGAAATAATATTGCAAGGCAAGCAGCTTTAAGAGCAGGGCTATCAACAAAAGTTTCTGGACTTACTGTTAGTAGGCACTGCTCATCAGGTTTACAAGCTATTGCTATAGCGGCACAAAACATAATTGCTGATGGAGCATCAGTGATTGTAGCAGGAGGAGTTGAATCAATATCCTTAGTTCAAAATAAACATACAAATACATATTTCACAGATGATCCCGAATTAATAAAATTACAACCAAATATCTATATGACTATGCTTGAAACTGCTGAAGTAGTAGCAAAAAAATATAAAATATCGAGAGAGCGGCAAGATGAATATGCACTGATTAGTCAAAAAAGAACTCATAATGCTCAAACTAAAGGTATATTTGATAAAGAGATTGTCCCACTAGAAACTATAAAATTAGTAAAAAATAAAAATAATGACGAGATGAGTCAAAAAAAAGTTAAGCTATTAAAAGATGAAGGTAATCGCCCTTCTACTACAATAGAAGGCTTGGCAGAGCTAAAAACTGTTTTTGATGGAGATACAAAAACAGTCACTGCTGGTAATGCTTCTCAATTATCTGATGGGGCATCAGCATCTGTTCTAGTTAGTGAAAAATATGCAGAAAAAAATAACTTAGAACCAATAGCTGCCTATAAAGGCTTCGTAGTAGAAGGCTGTGATCCAGATGAAATGGGAATTGGTCCTGCTCTAGCTGTCCCTAAATTACTAAAAAAACATAGTTTGAGATTAAAGGATATTGACCTATGGGAGCTAAATGAAGCTTTTGCGGTTCAAACTCTTTATTGTAGAGATCGATTAGATTTACCAATGGAGATTACTAATGTAAATGGAGGTTCAATTTCTATAGGCCATCCTTATGGAATGACTGGAGCAAGGCTTGTTGGTCACGCAATCTTAGAGGGCAAAAGAAGAAAAGCGAAATATGTTGTTACCACTATGTGCATCGGAGGAGGCATGGGTGCCGCAGGTTTATTTGAAATTTTTTAATTTTAAGGATTCACAATGTCAATGAAAAAAGTAAGAGAAGAAGTTGATGCTATTGATAAAGAGTTAGTAATTCTTTTAGCAAAAAGACAAAAATGTATCGAGAAAGCTGCTTTAGTTAAAAATGATGAAAGCCTAATATTTGATCAAGAAAGAATTGATCAAGTTTTAAATAATATAAAAAATTTATCTAAGAGTTATGGTCTATCTTCAGAAATTTCTGATCCAATCTGGAGAAAATTAATAGAGCTTTCAATAGAGCATGAATTTACAGAGCTTCAAAAAATACAACTAAGAGACTAAAAATATTTGAGAATAGCTAGGCCGTATCCTCAGCCACACACTGATAAGGCTCGACAGTTTCACCTGGCAAATTAACCCAATGAGCTTCCCAAACAAAAGGTTCTAACAAAGAAATAGGCTCATCAACAACTAGCTTATAATGCAAAACATCATCTGTAGCATTAAAATACTCAGTTATTTTTACATTTGTTGACTGAGGAACACCCACTCTATTGAGGTATGGCCAGTCAATCCTGTCTGTTTTAACTACTAAAGTAGAGTCTTGCCACTCTCCAATCGAGTATCCAGTATGAGAGTAGGGAATATCTTCTGCATCTAAAATATTTTCTCCCATAACAATTATTCTTTTAGCATCAAACTCCTCAAAAATAATTTCTATATTTCCACCAGCCTGAAAAAATTGCATTGGATAGGGATTGCCCATCAATGATGGCATGCCGGGAGGTACGCATTCTAGCAAAGGGTTATCAAGAATATTATCAAAATTTGAGGCAGCAATAATAGCGGAGTCTGTCAAATTTTGTGATGTGTCTTGAAAAAACCAAGCTCTAACAGCCTGACTCCAGACTTTAAAAATATTTTCTCTAGATAAAGAACTATCTATACCTGGGTTTTCACTATATCCGACATCAATTGCTAAACTACGATCATCACCTATAAAAGTATTAGACCATCTTGGCTCACTAGACGCTCCTAATAATAGTTCTAATTGTTGATCCTGAATAAGCATATGAGACACTTGAATGTAATTATCTCTTGCAGTTGAAGGATTGCCAGCTACTAGAACTCTATCTCCAATAGAAATCTCATCACCAGTAAATCCTCTTCGTCTTTGAGCGCTGATCGCTCCCCCTTCTACAATCCAAGTTATAGTTGATGAATCTTCTCTCTTCTCTTCTATCTCAAACAATATGTGAGGGTTTCTCCAGCTTATTTTTGATACTAAGCCCTCAATCTCGCTAACAACAGTACGATCAAATTCAGCCATAGAGTGGTGCGATAATGAAAGAACTGGAAAAAGTAAAAAATATAGCGCTATAAAATTAAATCTATCAATCAATTTAATCATAATACCTCCCCCCTCACTTTCTTAATCATAAAAAATGATTAAATAATATAGCGCAGAAATTAAATTATTGACTATCTAGCCAGTCGTCATCTGATCCTTCATTCAAATCATCAAACAAATATGTACTAAGATATCTCTCTCCTGTGTCAGGGAGCATAACCAGCATAACCGAATCGGGCTCTGCAGTCTCAGCAACTCTTAAACCAGCAGCTAGAGTACCTCCGCCAGACAAACCAACAAAAATACCTTCTTGCGTAGCTAAATTTCTTGCAGTATTTTTTGACTCTTCATCAGTTACTGGAATTAGATGATCATGAACCTTTAGGCTCATCACCTTAGGTAAAAAATCAGGAGTCCAGCCTTGAATCTTATGAGGTTCCCATTCTTTACCTCCGATTAACTGCGCACCTTCAGGCTCAGTAGCCACTATCTGAACATTAGGTCTAGCAAGTTTGATAACCTCTCCGGCGCCAGTTAAAGTACCACCAGTACCCCAACCTGTTACCCAATAATCTAGCTGTCTACCAGCAAAATCACTTAATATCTCTGCACCTGTTGTTTGTCTATGAAATTCTGGGTTAGCTAAATTCTCAAACTGTCTAGCTAAAAACCAACCGTGCTTTTTTGATAGCTCTTCTGCTTTCTTAACCATGCCTGTAGCTCTATCAGCAGCTGGTGTTAGTATAACTTTGGCTCCCAGAGCTCTCATTATTTTCCTTCTCTCTACTGAAAATGTTTCAACCATTGTAGCTACGAATTGATACCCCTTAGCAGCACAAACCATAGCTAAAGCAATTCCAGTATTGCCAGAAGTTGCCTCAACAACTGTTTGTCCTGGCTTCAATAAACCTTTCTTTTCTGCATCATCAATAATAGCAAAAGCAAGACGATCCTTAACAGAGCTTAGCGGATTAAATGACTCTAGCTTAACAAAGATATCAATATCCTTTGGGCCAGTTCTTTGAAGCTTAACTACTGGCGTATTACCAATAGTTTGAAGAATATTTTGATAGATCATAAATCATTCCCTATTACTAATATATAAGATCCCAAAAGATACATGTTTTTTAAGTAGAATAGAAAGGTTTTGTTACTCTTCTTATATTCCATAAAGTTATATGTTATACTTATGTTATGACATTAAAACAACTCAGATACTTGATATGTATTGCTGACAATGGATTAAATATTTCATCGGCAGCAGAGAAGCTATTTACAAGCCAGCCAGGGATAAGTAAGCAACTAAAATATCTAGAAGCAGAGCTTGGTATGCAGTTATTCAAAAGGAAAGGAAAAAGCCTCACTTCAATCACAAGCGCTGGTTTTGAAATAATTGAAAGAGCAAGAAATATTTTAAGAGAATCCGAGAATATTAAAAATTTAGCTGGGGATCTTAGTGACGAAGAAGAGGGCAAATTATCTATTGCAACAACTCATACTCAAGCTAGATATATTTTGCCAGATGTTATAAAAAACTTCGTTAAAAAATATCCTAAAGTTGATTTAGAGCTACATCAAGGAACTTCAGAACAAATAGCAGAATTAGTTAATACTCATCAAGTTGATTTTGCTATGGCAACAGGAGCTACTAAATATTTTCCTAGCTTAAAAATACTTCCAATCTTTAATTGGAATAGAATAATTTTAGCACCTAAAAATCATCCAATAACTAAATTACCCCTAAATTTAGATTCACTTGCATCTTTTCCCTTAGTTACTTATATCTTTAGTCTTACAGGTGACTCATCATTCAAAGAAAGTTTTCAAAAAAAGGGGCTTAATCCTCGTGTTGTATTTACAGCTAGAGATGCAGATATAATTAAAACCTATGTCCGTATTGGTATGGGAGTAGGAGTAGTAGCATCAATGACATTTGAGATAGGAGATTCTAAAGATTTGGCTGCTTTAGATGCATCTGATTTATTTCCCGAAGTAACAACTTGGATAGGCTTTCCTAAAGACATGGTCCTAAGAAGCTATATGACAAAGTTTATCAATATGCTTTCTCCAATTTATAACAAGCACTTAATTAAAAAAATAATCAGTTGTGATGACCAGATTTCAATTGATAATTTGATAAGTAAAATTGATTTTCCTGTATATAGATTTTCTTCAAAGGAAAATAGAGTAGATTTAGTTTAATTTTTTTGCTGTCAGAATTCCAGATTCCATTGCGCCTTCCATGCCTCTATTCTCTTTTGCTAAATGCTCGCCACAGAAATGAATATTATTATGAGACATCCCAATAATTGAAAAATACTTACTAATTTGACCTGGTTTGTAGTATGCCCATGCGCCTTTGGAAAATTTTTCATTACCCCAAGAAACAAGGTCAATGAATTCTAATTGTCCCTTTATTGCAGGCCTTAAGCTTTCAATAGTTTTAATTATCAGCTCCCCTGCTTCTTTTTTTTGTAACTTATCAAGCTTATTTGCATTTTCTCCAAAGACCCATGAGGTAAAACTTGTGATCTCATCTGGGCTTTTACTATCCCTTGATGCACTAAACATCCCAGCTAATGAATCTGTAAATAAACTAGGATTATATCCATCTAATTCCCAAAATTTTGATTTATAACTAAAATAAATTTGCGTCATTGGCTGATAAGGTATGTTATTTATTGCTTCATACTGTTTTGGGGGAAGAGTGGGTGTAAATATAATTCCTTTCAATACACTCAAAGGAACTGAACAGATCACATGAGTAGCTATATATTTGCTTCCATCCTCACAAAATATTTGTGCCTCATCTTTTCCTGAATTAATATTTAAAACATTTTTCTTAAAGTGAACTTCATTTTCTAACTGAGAGGACATAGCATCAGTAAAGGCACTGACTCCATTTAATGCTGTGTAACCAATTACTTTATCGTCTATAATTTTCTGATCTGAGGAAAATGCCGCTCTATACAATAATAAAAGTGTAGAAATATCTTTAGCATCTAAACCATAACTAACATTTATACCATAAACTAGCTTAATCTGATCTTCACTAAAACCTTTTCTCTTTAACCATTGATCAAATGGAATATCATAAATAAAATTCTTCTTATCTAACCACTCTCCAGCACTATTTAATGGGTTATATTTCTTAGTAAGCACTCTATATAATGACCATGGCATAATATTTCTAAACTTTTCAGGAAAAATATTTTTTTTACTACTAGGCCAATCTTTTTGTATAATTATTTCATTATCTAAAGCAAAGTCTTGCTCCTTAAAAAAAGAAAGCATATGAGAAACGTCAATCAGATCAATATTATTTCTTTTTGCAAATTCTATGACCATTTTATACTTAGCACCTATATAGGTTCCTCCTGCTTCTCTATTGCTACCAAAATGTTGCATAGAGTGAATTCTTCCACCAACTCTATTATTTGCCTCAATCACTTGAACACTTAATCCCATTCTCTGTAATTCTAATGCAGCTGATAATCCAGATAATCCTGCACCAATAACAATAACTGATCGCTTTATTTTTTTTGATGACACTAATCTATTTCTTCCGCTTGGCATAAAGAGGGCTTTGTTGGTCCGGACCTTCCAGATAGACAGCAATCTGGAGGACAATAATTATGACTTGGGCCTAAAACTCCCAAACTAGGTCTATTGCTATCCCCCCTTAACCGCTCTTGAATTAAGCTTGTTACCATAGATATATAAGTTGGATGGTCTCCGACAGTATTAGCTCTAACCATATTTATATTTTTCTCTTTAGCTATTGCTTTTGCCTCTACATCAAGATCAAGAATCACCTCCATATGATCACAAACAAAACCTATAGGAACTATAACTAAATTCTTATATCCTCTGCTTGGTAAGCCTTTGATAGCTTCTTCTATATCTGGTTCAAGCCATGGCTCTCCATAAGAGGCATTATTACTTTGGAATATGAGTTCCCAATTTTTAGCTCTTAATGAACTTGCAACTAAAAAACTAGCTTCCTTTAATTGAGCTACATATTTAGTATTTTTAGCCATTGAAAGAGGTAAGCTATGTGCTGTAAAAAAAATAATCGTCTCTTTCTCATCAAATGACCCAAAGCCTTCAATAGCATCCTTGGCTCGAGAGGTAACTGCTTCTATGAAACTAGGATGATTAAAGCCTAATCTCAGTTTATCCACTTTAAAAGGGCTGCCTAGAGTCTCATTAGCTACATATAGATCTTCTCGGTATTTCCTACAACCACTATATGAACTAAAAGTGCTTGTAACGAAAGTTATAATATTTTTTACACCATCATCTTGCATAGCTTTAAATGTATCTTTAAGCATGGGATGCCAATTTCTATTACCCCAATAAACAGGTAAATCAATATTATTCTTTAATAAATCTTTCTTTAGTGCAGTTATAAATTTTCTAGTTTCTTCATTTATTGGACTTATGCCATCAAATTGTTGATATCTTTTAGCTATGGCATGTTTAGCTCTATCTGGAACATTTAATCCTTCTAGTACATTATCCAAAAATGGCAGAACGTCATCCATCCCCTCGGGCCCCCCAAAAGAAAGCACTAATAAAGCATCATAATTATTACTGCCGCCATCAATTAAATGTTGTAATTTACTTGCCATTACCTACTTAAGAGAAACTCTATACTCATCTATACCTTGACTTTGATAATGCCAAATACTCTTTCCGACAAAGAAAGGTCCTAAGCTTTCTAAATATTGAGAGGTTTGTTCAGTTGTTCTCATTTCTTCAACGACAGCAGAAAGGGGATGTATATGAGAGCCTAATAATCCAATAACAAAATCATTATCATTTTTATCTAATCCATGACAAGCCAGTCTTATATCTGTAGCTAAGTTATCATGGCCATATCTTTTTGCTAAACTACCGTGTTCACCTAGAATTTTCTTTTGTTTAGCTTCTGGCAAAACATAAAATTCCTTCTTTCTCCGAAGTGGATACCAAATTCCAAACTCATTATTTTTATCAAGAACCTTACGCAAAGGTCTGGCCAATAAGGTTTCTTCTAGGTCTTGCTCATAACCAATAGAATAAGTTCTTCCTAGCATATCAAATTCAGGCTTATGATTAAGTAGGGAAAAAGATTTTGATTGAAAAATTTTTCTTAAAGAATTTGATCCAAGGCTAATATATTCATTTCTATACCAATTAATAATTCCTATACCTGTAGGATCATTAAGATCTTGATAAATAACAGCAGATATGTCACTTCTTTTAAAAGCCCTAGTAATATCCTTTAACATTTCATTATCTTTACAATTATTAAAGGCCGTAAATTTTATAAATAATCTTGTATCAAGGGAAATCTGCTTCCCATCTTTCATGCCTTTTTCGCTTAGATCGAGTATATCCTCTTTTTTATCAGCCATATTATCTATTACCTATTCTCTTCATTATGTATTTCATCAATTAAAGCATCTACACTCTCTAAAGGAGTGCTTGGCATAATGCCATGTCCGAGATTCATAATATGGCCAACTGGGTCAACACTTTTAAGAATTTTTCTTGTCTCTTGGCGCGTTACTTCCGGGCCAGCAACAAGAATCGCAGGGTCTAAATTACCCTGAATTGCCCTATTCTTTCCATAAAGATTTTTTATCTCTGATAAATTAACCCTCCAATCAATAGCCAGCACCTCAGAAGGTAGAGCAGCATAAGAGCTAATTAAATGTGGAGCATTCTGTAGAAAGAGAATTCTAGGCACATTAGTTTTACCTATTTCAGAAAGTAAAAATTCTAAATGGGGCTTAATGTGTCTCTGCCAACTATCTAGAGATAATAAACCAGCCCAAGAATCAAATATTTGTACTGCATCTACACCTGCTTCTACCTGACTTTTAAGATAGCTAATCATATGTAATGTGATTTTTTCTAATAGTCGTTCCATAACTTCTGGCTCTGAAGCTAAGAAAGATCTTAATTTTGGAAAATCCTTATTACCTTTGCCTTCAACTAAATAAGCTGATAGTGTCCATGGAGCACCACAAAAGCCTAATAATGCTATTTCATTAGATAGCTCACTTCTTGTTTGAGCAATTGCCTTCATTACTTCTGGAGCAATTTCTTCTGATCCCGTCTCAATAAGCTTATCTACATCTTTATTGTCAGAGATAGGATTAGTAATAACCGGGCCAGGGTCAAAATCAAAATCAATTCCTAAAGATGGAACAGGACTCATAATATCAGCAAAAATTATAGCTGCATCTAAATTAAATCTCTTAATAGGAAGAAGAGTCACCTCGGTAGCAAAATCAGGTGATCTAGATAAATCTTTAAAACTATGTGTTTTTCTCAGAGTTCTATATTCCGGCAAATATCTTCCAGCTTGCCTCATAATCCATAAAGGCCTTCTACTAGTTTTTTTTCTATATATAGTTTCTAATAATATTTTCTTCAACTTATTATTCCTTTTAATCTTAATTATCTTCTGGAGAAATTGTAAATCTATAACCTACTCCTCTAATAGTATGAAAATATTGAGGTGATTCTGGATTAATTTCAAACCTTTTCCTTAGCCTAACTATAAAATTATCAATGGTTCTAGTAGATGGAAATACTTCATAGCCCCATACTTTATCCAGTATTTCTTCTCTTGGTATAACGTTTTCCTTATTCTCTGAAAAAAGCTTCAATATCATAACTTCCTTGTAAGTCAATATATGGTCAGCCCCATCCCATGATTTTGCCTGATAGGTTTTAAAATCAATAGAATTCTCACCAAATTCAAAAATAGAATTTTTGCCATTTAGCCATTCAGTCCTTCTCAATATTGCCGAAATCCTCAATAATAACTCCTTCAAGTGAAAAGGTTTGCCCAGATAGTCATCTCCACCAACCTCAAGACCAGCAATTCTATCATCTAAGCTATTTTTAACTGTCAAAAAAAGTATTGGTACATTTAATCCTGCAGATCTAATCCTATTACATACCTCAATGCCATCTAGCTTAGGCATCATTACATCGAGTAAAATTAGATCGTAGATGCCTTCTAGTGCCTTACGTAGCCCTTCTTCGCCATCATGAGATATTTCAATATCATAACCCTCAGCTTCTAGGCTATCCCTTATTCCTTCAGCAATATTAATTTCATCATCAATAACTAAAATTTTATGCATCTTTTTATCCATTACTGATTATTTTTGCCAAGAAATAATAAATTTAGCCCCTTTATTCATTCCTTCACTTATAGCCTCTATCTTTCCTTCTGTTAAGTTAACTAATTTATTAACAATATATAATCCCAATCCGCTACCAGGCATTGTTCTTACTAACTCATCACCAGATCTATAAAACTTCTCAAAAATCATTAGTTTATCTTCTTCTGGGAAGCCAATGCCATTATCCTTAAAAGTTAATTTTACTTCGTCATCTCTATACTCAGTCTTTATTTCAATATTAAAAGTATTTGCAGCTTTACATGCTTTAATTGAATTATCTATTACATTTCTAATTATAGACTCAAGAAGTATTCTATCTGAGTTAAGAGTTAAATTTTTATCTAAATCTAATGAAAAGTTCATTTTTTTTAATGAATCATCTGAGAAATCAGCTAAGCAAGACTCAACAATACTACTAATATAAATCTCTTCTCTTACGATCATAATCTTGCCTGATTCTATCTTATTTGTATCTAATAAATTATCAACCATTCTTAAAAGTCTATCCACATCACTTAGAACTCTTATCGCTCCATCCTTATGCTCACCAGAAACTTTATCAAACAAAATAGTCTCTGCTGTTAGCCTCATACTAGTTAAAGGTGTTTTTAATTCATGAGACACAGCTGCAAGAAAATTCTGCTGTCTTTTTCTCAGTTCATATTCTCTTCTTATTGTCTTTGTCAGTATCCCAATACCTATAACTAAAACAAATAAAAAGAACGCTCCTTCCCAAATAACCCTATTTATTCTTCTTTCTGTAGTTTCATATAAAACTTCAATATACTCTTCATTATACCTAGCTGATTCTTCATTTGGATCAGTAGTAATAAGAACGGATAAAAACTCATCTCTAACTGATTGTGCATAATCTATCTGATCAGTAATCCAAAATGTAACTTGTGCTATCGAGACAATAAGAAGAATTAATAACCCTATCTGCAAAACATGGATGGGATTAAATCTAGAAAACATTTATCTCACCGCTATTTTTGTTAAAACTACAGCTAGTAAATATTTTTTCTAACTTTTCTGAGAAAAAATCAATATGCTCTTTTGTGTGCTCAGATGATAGAAATCCTACTTCATAAGCAGATGGAGCAATAGATATTCCATTCTCAAGTAATGCATGGAATAATCCTGAAAAAGTTTTAGCAGATCTTTCATCAATACTCTCAGAAGATCTTGGTTGAGTATTTGTATGAAGTGCTAACCAAAAAATTGAACCAACCCTAGAAAAATATAAGCCAAAAGGCGCTTTGCTTTTAATTGAATTTACAGAATTTTCTAAATATCTTCCTAAATCATCTAAATAATCCCAGACATTTTCATTCTTTAAGTGTCTAAGTGTTGCAAGTCCAGCTGACATTGCAACAGGATTGCCAGATAATGTACCGGCCTGATATACGCCTCCAGTAGGAGCAAGATTTTTCATTATCTCTTTACTTGAGGCAAACGCTCCAACTGGCAAACCTCCTCCAATAACTTTTCCAAAAGTTGCTATATCTGGCTCTATATTATAATAACTAGCCGCACCTCCTTTCCCTATCCTAAAGCCCGTTATTACCTCATCAAAAATTAAAATTGTTCCATACTTTTCACATAATTCTTTTAATAACTTAATAAATTCTTTTCTTTGGACTAGAAGTCCATTATTTGCAGGAATAGGCTCAATTATCACTGCAGCAATATCAGCGCCTTCATTTAAAAAAAGTTCAGTTAAGCTCTCCTCGTTATCTAATTCTAATACTCTAGTTAGATCAGTATAATTATCGGGGATACCTTCTGAAGAAGGCTTACTAAAAGTTGCTAAACCCGAGCCAGCTGAAACTAATAATGAATCTACGTGTCCATGATAACAGCCTGAGAACTTAACTATTAGATCTCTTTTTGTTGTTCCTCTAGCAAGTCTTATTGCGCTCATCACTGCTTCTGTCCCTGAGGAGACAAACCTAACTTGCTCAATACCAGGATAAGAAGATACCACTTCTTCAGCTAATATAATTTCAGGCTCGCAAGGGGCTCCGAATGAAGTACCCAAGCTAGCGGCCTCTTTAATTGAATCAATAATTACTGGGTTAGAATGACCAAGAATAAGAGGACCCCATGATCCCATAAAATCTAAATATTGATTCCCGTCCTGGTCATTAATATAAATAGAATTTCCTGATTTAATAACTATTGGATCTCCACCAACTGCCTGGAAGGCTCTTACGGGAGAATTAACTCCAGCAGGAAGGACATTCTGGGCTCTATCAAATAAATCTTTAGATCTAGACCTCATAACCATCTACCTTCTATTGCATCTCTAGCATGATAAGAAATTATCTGATTTGCACCAGCTCTTGCAATTGCATATAAATTCTCCCTCACAACTAATGCTTCATTTAGCCACCCTCTTTCAGCCGCTGCCTTAATTGATGCATACTCTCCAGAAACATTATAGGCTGATAAAGGTAATGAAGATTCAGAACTTACTGCTTTAATAATATCAAGAAAAGCAAGTGCGGGCTTTACCATTAATATATCAGCACCTTCTTCTTCATCTATTTTTGCCTCTCTAATTGCTTCTTTGGTATTTCTTATATCCATTTGGTAAGTTTGCCTATCACCCCAAACAGGAGATGAATCTGCAGCCTCCCTAAATGGTCCATAATAAGCTGACGCATATTTAACTGCATAAGACATAATTCCTACATCTTCTAAATCTTCTTTATCAAGAGTAGTTCTAATCTTCTTAACTCTACCGTCCAACATATCTGAAGGGGCAACAATATCTACTCCTGCTTCAGCATGGCTCAAAGCTATTTTTGCTATGGCCTCTATAGACTTATCATTAACTATCTTCTCATTTTGAATGAAACCACAATGCCCATGATCGGTATATGCACAAAGACAAACATCAGTAATCACAACGACATCATCTCCGAAGTTAGCCTTGAGGCTCCTTATTGCACCCTGTAAGGTACCATTTGGATCCCATGCCTGCCTTCCATCACGAGACTTATCTTTTGCATCCTTTGTCTGTCCAAAAAGTAAAATAGCTTTAATACCTAACTTCAAATCAATATCTACCTCTTTTAAAAGTTTATCTATACCTAACCTATACCTACCAGGCATTGAAATAATTTCTTCTTTCGCATTTTTTTTAGCCAAAAGGAAATGGGGTATAATAAATTGCTTTGAGGATATACTTAGCTCAGAATTTAAATCTCTGATTGCTTTAGACCTTCTATTTCTCCTTGGTCTTTTAATAATATTCATTTCATCACCTTAATTAATCCTGCCAAACTTGGCTCCCTTGACATACCTGTCACTTCAATACCTAAGCTCTTGGCCGTCTCATTAGTCGTTGGTCCAATAGTATAAATATCTTTTTTAACATCAACTTCTACCTGATTAATAAAACCTATTATAGAAGAGGGGCTAGCAAAAAAAATAGTATTTATATTAAAGCTGGATAATAACTTTTTATTTTCTAATTTCTCAAATGGAATAGTTCTGTATGTATTCACCCTTTCACAAAATATTTCTGCTGAATTTAGTCGAAATTCAATTACATCTGAAGCATTTTCTGCAACTACCAATAAAACGCTACTCCCTCTTTTGATGATTGAAAGAAGTTCTTCAGAAAAGGATCTTGAATCGCTCTTTTTTCCTATATAATCGACTCTATTAAAATAATTTCTACATCTTTCTGCAGTGCTTTTTCCTATTGCTGCTATCTTGGTGTAAGAATCTATTTCACAATTTTTAATTTTATTAAAGCTTTCTACGCCATTTTTTGATGTAAAAATAATCCATTCTTTTTTATTTATATTATATGAGCTATCAAGTAGAGAATTCTCAATAGATTCTAAATATATACAAGGAAAAATAGTGCTACCAATACCTAGTTTATCTAGTTCGTCTGACCACTCAAAACTATCTTCACTACTCCTAGTCACTAATACTCTATAATCAGATTTTTTACTCATAATTTGTTAATATTTCCATAGCTTTTTTAAATATTATCTGTCTATTTTTTCCACTCACTCTCGCCTCTATCAACTCTTTATCTAATTCTAATCTAGCGAATAAATTAATATCGCCAGTATCTCCTTTTGGAGATCTACAATATGCACCAAATGGTAACTCACAACCTCCTTCAAACTGAGCTAACAAAAGCCTTTCTAAGTTTATATCTTTTGTTGAATCTATATCTGCAATATTTTTTATAACCTTGCTTAAATTTTTATTTCCTTTAAGGCATTGGAGCGCGATCGCGCCTTGTGCTGGGGCAGGTATAAATTCCTCAGGATCTAATCTAGTTACAGAAAATTCATCAAGATTTAAATCAAAACCATCATCTAAAAGCCTTTTAACTCCTGCATTGGCTAGAACTATTGCATCATAACCCTGATTAATTTTTTTTATCCTTGTAGGAACATTACCTCTTATAGGCTTAATTTTTAAATCTTTTCGGAAATGTCTTAGCCAGGATTTACGACGAGCAGATGAAGTACCAACTACTGATCCTTCTTTCAATGGTATAAGCCCAAGTGAGTTATCATAATAATTTTTGTTTGAAATAATAATATCAGCAGGATCTACTCTTTCGCTAATTGCTGCTATGGTAAGCTCTTTAGGTGAGACTGTTGGCAAATCTTTTAAAGAATGGACAGCTAAATCAATTTCACCATCAATCAATGCATTTTCTATTTCTTTTACAAAAACACCTATTGGCCCAATATTGCTAAAAGTAGTTTCATCAGAAAGATCTCCAGCAGTATCTATAGTTATTAGCTGAGATTGATAGCCCATATCCAATAAGCTATTGGCTACAGTCTTAGATTGGCTTATAGCTAAATCAGAACTTCGAGTGCCTATTCTTATCTTCATCATCTTACTTTCTCATTTCTCTTCTCAGGCACTAATCTCATAGCATTTTTTAATTCTTTAGAAAAATCATCATCGATGCCTTCTAAAAAAGCTTCTAGTGAGCCCTCGGGGCCCTTTTGCATAAGACCTCTTAACCCAACAGATGGAATATGAGCAAAGCGTTTAGCAAGAGCATTACACCAAACCTTTATTGCATCTTTTTCTTTATGGCCTATACCTTTTAATTCTTTTTTCATTAGCTTTTTAAGTCCTTCATTTGCAGTAAAAAGATACTTATCTTGCAAAATAGAAAAAACAGGAGCATAAATTCTTTCTGCATATTTTCCAGAAAGATCTTCTAGCGATTTATCAATAATTTCTCTAGCTATAGCTGCTTCTCTTTTTCTTACCTCTTGATTTAATTTAGCTTCGTTATTTATTTGGTCTAAACTCACTCTTTTAATACCAAAAATATTACATGCTTCGGGACTAATATCAGAAGTTAAAGACATATCAATAAACAACTTATCACCCACTGATTTTTTTTCGTTACATATAGTATTTAAAAAATTTTTATCAAAAATATAGTTACTAGAGCTAGTAGATGATAGAAGACTTGAAAATCTACTTGGTGAAGATAAAAAATTATCTAAGGAATAATGCTCAGTATTATACTTTTTAGAAAGTGAAAAAAATTTACTTTTAGTTCTATTTACAAAGAAAAATGGAATTTTTAAATCGTAAAGAGATTGTGCTAACCTTGTTGTAAAATCTGAAAAACCAACTATAGCAACAGGCTCTTTATGAGTATTGAAATGTTTCTCAATATGTTTGATAGCTAACTCTGATAAAGAAGTTTTACCCTTACCTATCCCTGTTACTTTTCTAACATTTGCTGAAACCTTTAATGCCTGTTCAAATAGTAACTCTAATTTTTTATCTAAAAAATTATTTTTTAGATGATAATCTCTACACTTTCTCACTTGACCCGTTATCTCTACTTCTCCTAAGGCCGCAGAATCAAGACCTGAAGTGACTAAAAAAATATGCTCACAGGCTCCCTCAGAATGCCAAGCCTTAAGTTTTCTTATTGCTTCACCTGGCAAGGCTATATTTCCTGTTAATAACTCATAAATGAAAGGTCTTAAATCATTATATTTAGTATCTTTAGTAGTAGAATAAATAACTTCAACTCTATTACAAGTTGATAAGTAAGCAATACCTGAAAGACTATATTTGGCTTTAAAATTATTTAATTGCTTTGCTAGGTTTTTCTCAGATAGAAGATAATTCTGTAGATCAGCACTTTTACTTTGCTTCCATGAAATCCCCACAACATTTAGATCATTAAACATAATTATTTGAATATATAAAATGTGATGATAATATATTTAAATATCAGCTAAATTGTCATGAATATGTAATTTTACTTCTGCATAAATGCTTTTAAGGTATGATTATTTAAAAAATCAAGGTTTTTTTCAATCTGAATAGCTAAATTTAACTGGCCCTTTGATCTAATAATATTATGGTCACTAGCACTACTAAAAGATGTATCATCCCAATGAAAATAAGATTCATTTAAAGCATCTATACAGAATCTTGCTGACAATTCTAATGTAATCATAAAAAATGATAATGAGATATGCTTGTATTCATATTCAGATAGAAGTCCTTTACTTCCTTCTACATATCCTTCAATTATATTGGTAAAAAAAGATAATGATAAAGCAGAATCTTTACTGTCTTCACTTCTAAGATTACACCATGAACGTAATGCATCTCCAATTTCATGATATATAGGCATCTCGCCTAAAGTATCTAGATCTATAAATGAAACTGCATCATCACCATTAAAAATTATATTTGTAATTTTTGGGTCACCATGGGTCTTTTTTTTCTGAATTACCTTTATATCTGGTACTTTAGAAGATATTTGAATAATTTGATCAGATATTTCTTTAATTTCATAAATATTTCTATGGTCCTTTTTAGTCTTTAAAGTCTCTTTTAGCTGTTCAATACGAATAAAAACATCATGAGAAATATTTTTTTCAACACAGAACTCATAATCAAAATTATTTAGAATTTTGTGAAAATTCCCAAGTAAACTTCCTGCGCTTCTAGCTTGTTTTTCATTTTTAATCGAATTATATGTATTGCCATTAATATAAGATAGCTGCCTCCAAATACATTCATCTAGTTTACTAAAAAGCTCGCCATTAATGTTTGGTATAATTTTTGGGGTAGTAAAATCATTATTAATAAAATACTTAGTTACATTATCTATATCTTCATTAATATCTGCTGGAAAAATTTTATTTAATCTTTGGATTACAGATTTAGGCTTTCCTTTTTTTCTCACTAACCATGTATGATTAATTAAGCCTTCATTAATAAATTCAAAATCACATCCATTTAAACTGAACAAATCTAAAACCCTAATATCAAATAATTTATCTTCACTCATAAGGAGATCCTAATACATTTAAGATATGCTCAGCCTTAAAACCTCTTGATACTAGATATCTTGATCTCTTAGCATAATCTTTAGTATCGTTAATGACTTCTTTACCAAATCTCTTATCTAATACTTGCTTAGCTAAAGCTATCCAATCTTGATCAGAGCCCTCTATCACTGCATCTATTGACTGACTTTTGATGCCTTTCTGCTGGAGTTGAGATTTAATTTTAACAGGGCCTTGTCCTTTAGCTGATTTAAAATAGAGAAATTCTTTGGCATATCTCTCATCATTCAAAATGCCTTCTTCAACTAAAGAATCTAAAACATTTGCTACTAAATCTTCTGAAAAATCTCTCTCTAGAAGTTTACTAGTAAGCTCTAGTACACTATGTTCTCTTCTAGCGAGTAAATCTAAAGATTTTTTCTTACAGGCTATTTTTTCTTTAGTCAAACTTTTTAAGAGCTACTATCTTCTTTTTTGGCTACTGGAGTCTGCTCCGAACTATCAGGCATAAGCTTGGCTTTAATGTTCCTCTCTATCTCTTCTGCAATTTTAGGATTATCTTTAAGGTATTCTCTAGTGTTATCCTTACCTTGACCAATTCGATTTCCTTGGTAGCTATACCATGAGCCTGCTTTATCTACAATTCCTTGATCTACCCCTAGATCGATTAGCTCTCCTTCTCTTGAAATACCTAACCCATAAAGAATCTCAAACTCTGCTTGTCTAAAAGGAGGCGATAGTTTATTTTTTAGAACCTTTACTCTAGTTTCGTTTCCAAGAATAGTATCGCCCTTCTTGATTGCACCAATTCTTCTTATATCAAGTCTCACAGATGAATAGAATTTAAGAGCATTTCCACCAGTTGTAGTTTCAGGACTCCCAAACATAACCCCTATCTTCATACGAATTTGATTTATAAAAATAACCATACAATTTGATCTCTTGATATTACCCGTAAGCTTTCTCAAAGCTTGTGACATCAGACGAGCATGAAGTCCCATATGAGAATCTCCCATATCTCCCTCAATTTCTGCCTTAGGGGTTAAGGCTGCTACAGAGTCTACAACAATTACATCTACTGCTCCTGAGCTAACAAATCTATCTGTAATCTCTAGGGCCTGCTCGCCTGTATCTGGCTGTGACAATAAAAGTTCATCTACTTTTACTCCCAACCTCTCTGCATATACTGGATCTAAGGCATGCTCTGCATCTACAAATACAGCAGTTCCTCCCATTTTTTGAGCTTCTGCCACTACCTGCAAAGTAAGAGTAGTCTTACCAGAGGCCTCAGGTCCATATATTTCAACAATTCTTCCTTTTGGCAAACCTCCGATGCCTAAAGCAATATCCAATCCAAGGGAGCCTGTAGAAATCACATCAATATCATTTGCAGATGATGAGTCTCCAAGCCTCATTACTGAGCCCTTACCAAACTGTTTTTCTATTTGATCCAAGGCTGCGTTAAGAGCCTTACCTTTACTTTCATCCATAAATTTCATTCCAATAAGATATAATTTATATTAAGTGTCTAAAGTATCATTGAGACTCAAGATTAGCAATCTGAATAAGTCCATATAGTGCCCTCTCTACACTAGCCGAGCGTATAGAGTCTCTATTACCAGAGAAATAGCATGTTTCAGACAAAAAATTATTCTTAGTTGCCCATCCAAAACAGACTGTACCAACGGGTTTTTTATCTGTTCCCCCTCCAGGACCAGCAATACCGCTTACTGCTACTGATATATCAACTTTACTAATCCTTAAAACATTTTTAGCCATTGCTTTCACAACAGGTTCACTTACTACGCCTTCATCATCAATTAGTTTTTCACTTAACTCTAATAAGTTTATTTTAGATAAATTGCTATAACTGATAAGCCCATTAGAAAACCAATTTGAGCTCCCAGGAATATCTGTCATGGTTTTAGATATCCAGCCACCTGTGCATGATTCAGCAGTAGCAACATACCATTTAGCCTTAATGAGTATGTGACTAAGCTGTTTTGCGAATAATTTTGATTTATTTCTAATTGGGGGAAAGCTTATATACATTAGCTGTCTCTCATAATTTTATTATATATTTCTAAATTTCCTTTAATCATAGTGTTGACTGAAAATTTTTCTTTTATAGAATCACGACTATTATTAGCTAAAAAAAATCTTAAAGATGGAATAGATATTAACTCATCAATAGAATTTATAAATTTTATTTTATCAAATGGAGGGACTAATATTCCATTAACACGATCTAAGACTACATCTTTTACCCCGCCAACTGAAAAAGCGACTACAGGAACACCTAAGCTTAAACTCTCCAATATACTTAAACCTAGACCTTCTTTCTTAGCAGGGTGAATCACTAAATCTAGCTTAGGGATTAATTTAATCATATCCGAACGAAACCCTACAAGATGTACATTCTTCTCCAAATTCAATTTTTTTATCCTAGATAATATTTTTTTCCTTAAACGTCCATCACCAAAACAAATTATTTGTACCTTTGGATGCAAATTAATTAATTTACTTAAAGAATGAAATATATCTATATGACCTTTTCTTTTAATTAATTGTGAAATAATTCCAATAATAAAAGTCGTATCCTTTGGTAAATTAAATATATCTTTGAGCGAATCATCTTTATTATCTTCAAGAAGGCTATCAAAACTAACTCCAGAAGGAACATAATCAACACAAGAACTACTAAGCCCTATATTATCGATCAAATGTTCTTGTATAGATTTAGAGATAGCGATAACTCTATCATAAGGAGAATATTTAAATTTTGCTAATTCTTTTATTTCGCTTGAATCCACCCTCCTCGTTAGTACTGATTTAATTCCTAAGGATTTAGCACACCAACCAGAATAATAATCAACACCTCTCCTAGAATGAACATGTAAAATTTGCGGGCTATAAAACTTAAGAATTTTTTTTAACCTTTTAAAGAAAAAAATATCAATATCGCCAGCCATAGGCATCTCAATAATATTTACCTTCTTATTAAGCTCTTGAGCTTTTCTCTTAATAATACTTCTTGGTCTACATAATAAATAATTATCTATTTTTTTCTCTTTTAAGCCTGAAATTAACTCTAAAACTTGCTTTGCTCCACCATAAAATCTATTACCTGACTCTAAATGCATCACTTTCATTTTTTTAAATCCAATTTATTTCTTCTTATGAATAAAGTGATTATATTTTAAAAAATTAATAATTTGTTTGAGTACCCTCTTGCTGTATAGCATCCCAACATGGTTAACTGAGATTAATACACTATCAGTTATTCCATCAATCAGCGATTCATCCATCGTAATCGTTCCATCATGAGGCCTTGCTAATCTGCATACTATTCTTCCTAAACCAAATGGAAAATCTCCACAAATCACCCCAACCTTTTGAGTGCCCTGCCAAGCCATCATAGGCTCATTATCAAGTAAAGCAGTCATAGTTTTACCAAGCATAGCTTCACCTAACGGGATCATTCGCAAAGTTTCAGCAGAAATGCTTCCTTTTAAAGGAGATCCTAAACATACAACACTTCCATCAAATAAATCTTGATTAGTCATAAGCATATTAAGAGCTAAGGCGCCCCCCATGCTATGAGCAACTATATGTAACTTACTCTTCTCTAAACTTAGGATAAATTTCTTAAGATCGTCAATATTTTTTTCTAGACTATTAGCCATCGTTGGATAATCAAAAAATTCTATCTTATAGCCTTGCTTTGATAGGCCCTCTCCAATAGCCTCCATACTCTGCTTCCTTCGCCAGAGCCCACTAATTAATAATACAGTTTCCATAACTAAAAAAGATTTAAAGTAATCCTTTAATAGCCTCCTTATTTGTCCATGAATTAACTATTTTTGAAGCCTCTACTAAATTTACCCATTTATAATCACTATGCTCTTTATTGGATAAATTTATAGATTTTTTTTTTGGAATATTTAGATACCATAAATGCTCAAGATTATACTTATCTTCTGGATGATAACGCTCCTTCCACTCAGGTAAGATACGAAACTTTCTTTGCTGCTCACTATCAACTATAGATTTAGCAACAATGCCAGTCTCCTCTCTAACCTCTCTAATAGCTGCCTGACGTGGATTTTCGTCCCAGCGAATAGTCCCTGTAACTGACTGCCAAAAATTTAATGGCTTTAATCTTTTTAATAAAAGAACATCTAAATCAAAAGTATACACAACAACTAAAACAGATTCTGGGCGGCTATATAATCTTTTGGTCATTAATTTTTTTCAGGGTTTTTTACTCTTATTCCTAGCTCTTGTAACTGAGATCGGTTTGCTGTGCTTGGTGCGCCCATTAAGATATCACTAGCAGCCTGAGTCTTAGGAAATGCAATTACATCCCTTATACTATCTGCACCACACATAAGCATTACTATCCGATCTAAGCCAAAAGCAATTCCACCATGAGGTGGGCAACCATACTGCATTGCATCAAGAAAAAAGCCAAACTTTTCACTAGCCTCTTCCTCAGTTATACCAAGCACTTTAAATACCGCCGACTGCATCTTAGTATTATGAATTCTTATAGACCCTCCCCCAATTTCTGAGCCATTCAAAACCATATCATATGCTTTAGAGTAAATATCTCCTGGTTTTTTCAATAGTTCTTCACTAGAATTAGTATTAGGTGAAGTAAATGGGTGATGGGTAGAAGTCCATCCGCTTTTACTTTTTTCAAAAAGCGGAAAATCCGTTATCCATAAGGGTTTCCAGTTGCTATCTAACAAGCCTAGATCTAATGCTATCTTATCTCTTAAGGAGCCCAAACTCTCATTAACAACTTTATTTTTATCTGCTCCAAAGAAAATTAAATCGCCATTTTTAACATCCAATTTATTTAATAACAATACTAAAGAGTCTTTAGATAAAAACTTAATAATTGGTGACTGAAGTCCTATAGGAATATTATTTACATCATTGACTTTAATATATGCCAGCCCTTTGGCACCATAATTAGATACAAAAACAGTATAATCATCAATTTCCTTTCTTGTTAACCTATTTCCATCTGGAATTACCATAGCGGCCACTCTATATCCTTCCATATTTGAAGGCTCCGAGAAAACTTTAAAGTTAACCTCTTTAAATAAATCTGACACTTCAATTAGCTTTATTGGATTCCTCAAATCAGGACTATCTTGGCCATAGGTCTCAATAGCACTAGAATGTGTCATCCTGGGGAAAGGATTAGGTAAATCTACATCCATTATCACTTTAAAAGTTTCTCTTATCAGAGACTCCATTAATGTCATAATCTGCTCTTCGTTTAAAAAAGAGGTTTCTATATCTATTTGAGTAAACTCAGGCTGTCTATCAGCCCTTAAATCTTCATCTCTAAAACATTTAACTATCTGGTAATAGCGATCAAATCCTGACATCATTAAAAGTTGCTTCATGAGCTGAGGAGATTGTGGTAAAGCAAAAAAATTACCTAGTTGGGTTCTGCTAGGAACAAGATAATCTCTTGCACCTTCAGGTGTTGTTTTGGCTAAAATAGGTGTCTCAATCTCGATAAAATCTGCTACATCAAGAAACGCCCGAATAGTTTTAGTTACCTGATGACGAAGACGAATATTTCTTTGCATCTCTTCTCTTCTTAAATCTAAATATCTATAGCGTAATCTCATTTCCTCACTAGCACTCTCTTCATGATGAAAAGGTGGGGTTTTAGACTTATTTATTACTTCAATATTTTTTGCTAAAAGCTCAACCTCTCCTGATGCTAAATCTAGGTTAATTGTCCCCTCAGGACGCTCTCTAAGAGTTCCCGTAATAGAAAGAACAAACTCCCCTCTAACTTTCTCAGCCTGTGAAAAAATAGAAGCATCGCTTGGATCAAAGACTACTTGAAGAAGCCCCTCCCTATCTCTCAGATCTATAAAAATTACTCCACCATGGTCGCGTCTTCTATGGACCCAACCAGCAACAGTAATATCTTGACCTAAAAAAGACTTACTAACTTGACCACAATAGTGTGTCCTCATATTTTCAATTCCTATTTTAAAATTAGTACTCTAATAATTAATGCTAAGGCTTATAAGAAGATGAAGCAACATCATTCTTTGGATTAATCGGATGCCACTCTGGCACCACAACTCCTAATGAAATAATCATCTTTAAAGCATCTTCAACGGGCATCTCTAACTCAGTTACATTCTCTTTTGGTATCATTAACATAAAACCAGAAGTAGGATTTGGAGTTGTTGGTAAAAATACTGTTACAAGATCCTTACCTACCCTATACTCCGCTTCTTTTGGGTTATCAGATGTTTGAAAACATATGCTATAAATACCCTTACTTGGATATTGAATTAATAAAACGCGTTCAAATGCTGAATGTGAATCACCAAAAACTAACTCTAAGAATTTCTTTATTCCTGCATATATTGTACTTACTAGAGGAATCTTAGATAAAAGAGACTCAAAAAATCTTACCATACTTTTGCCAATAAAATTTGCTACCACCACTCCTGTCACCATAAGAACAAGTAAAGCCAAGATTGCACCTAAACCCGGAACGCTAAAACCAATTAAATACTCTGGGCGCCATTTTTCTGGTAGTAAAAATAATAGCCTATCCATTAGATCTAAAAGGAAAAGAAAAACTATAATCGTTGCCCCAATAGGAGCCCAAACTAGTAAACCAGCTATTAAATAACGTCTTATTCTAGCTATCATTATTTTGTTTCATTTTTTTCTTTTTTGGGATGGATTCTTCAGATTTATTGCTTGCTAATTTACTTTTCCCTTCCTTATCTTTGTCTAGCTTTTTTTCCTTATTTACATTATTCACTTCAGAAGTATCAGCTAAGTTCCTTTTCTTGTCTTTGCCTGACTTAAAATCAGTTTCATACCAACCACTTCCTTTAAGGCGAAATACAGGCGCTGATATAAGACGTCTTAAAGATTTTGATTTACATTTAGGACAAACTATTAAATGCTTATCATTAATTTTTTGTAATTCGCTTAAATGATGCTCACAAGCATCACATCGATATTCATATATAGGCATTACCAATCCTCTTAGATAATAAATTAGTGTTTCAAGTATTTTTCAAAACAAAAGCTATCTTTCTTTATCTTAACCTGAATCATATCACCAGGTAAAAACTCTCCTTTCAGAATGGCTTCAGCGATAGGATTTTCTAATTTAATCTGTAAAATCCTTTTTAAAGGCCTGGCTCCATACGCTTTATCATAGCCCAAATCAGATAGTTTATCTAAGGCCTCATCAGTTAGCTTTAAAGTCATATCTTTCTCTTCTAGTTTTTTATACAGGTCTTGGATCTGTATATCTACTATCTTCCTTATATGCTGCTTATCTAAAGAGTGGAAAACTACTATATCATCTATTCTATTAATAAATTCAGGCTTAAAACTTTCTGTAACAGTATTCATAACCGCTTTTTTCATTAGATCATAATCTTTATTATTCAATTCTTGAATAAGGTTACTACCAAGATTAGAGGTCATTACGATAACTGAATTTCTAAAATCAACCGTTCTTCCATGGCCATCTGTTAATCTTCCTTCATCTAAAACCTGAAGTAATATATTAAAAATATCTACATGAGCTTTCTCTATCTCATCAATTAAAATCACAGAATAAGGCCTTCTTCTAACAGCTTCTGTCAAATAACCTCCCTCTTCATAGCCAATATAACCTGGAGGAGCACCTATCAATTTTGCTACAGAATGCTTTTCCATAAATTCTGACATATCTATTCGAATCATTGAATCTAAGGATTCAAATAGAAAACTAGATAAAGATTTTGTTAATTCTGTCTTCCCTACTCCAGTTGGTCCAAGAAAAAGAAAAGATCCATATGGCTTATTTAAATCAGAAAGACCAGCTCTTGATCGTCTAACTGCATTTGAAACAGCACTAACTGCCTCCTCTTGACCTATCACTCTCGATCCTAAAGAATCCTCCATAGATACAAGCTTATCTTTTTCACTCTCAAGCATTTTATTGACTGGTATACCTGTCCATTTAGAGACTATTTCTGCTACTTCTTCTTCAGTAACCCTATTTCTTACTAAACTAAAACTTTTACTTTCAGAGGCTATAGCCTCTTCTAGTTGCTTCTCTAGCTCAGGGATCTTTCCATATTGAAGCTCAGACATCTTACCGAGGTCTCCAGACCTATTGGCTTGTACTAGCTCAATCTTAGCTTTTTCTAGCTGCTCTTTAGCAAATGATGTGCCCTGCATTATAGCCTTTTCAGATTTCCAGAGATCATCCAGCTTCATGAACTGCTTTTCTATCTCATCAATCTCAATCTTAAGGTCATAGAGTCTTTTTTTAGATACTTCATCAGTTTCTTTATTGAGAGCTTCAAATTCTATCTTTCTCTTTATTAATTTTCTTTCTAATTTATCTATCTCTTCTGGTTTAGAATCAATCTCCATCCTAATGAGTGATGCAGCTTCATCAATGAGATCTATAGCCTTATCTGGTAACTGCCTATCACTAATATATCTGTTAGATAACACTGATGCTGATACAATTGCTGGATCGGTTATCTCTACGCCATGATGTATTTCATACTTCTCCTTAAGTCCTCTTAATATAGCTATACTATCTTCAACATCTGGCTGTTCCACTAATATCTTCTGGAAACGTCTCTCTAGAGCAGCATCTTTTTCTAAGTACTGTCGATATTCATCTAATGTAGTAGCGCCAACGCAATGAAGATCTCCTCTAGCAAGGGCCGGTTTAAGCATATTTCCTGCATCCATAGCTCCTTCAGCTTTACCAGCACCAACAACCATATGTAACTCATCTATAAATAAGATAACTTGTCCATCCTGCTTAGCTAAATCATTAAGCAACGCCTTTAGCCTCTCTTCAAACTCTCCTCTAAACTTAGCTCCTGCAATTAAAGAGCCTAAATCTAAAGAAAGAACTTTTTTAGATTTCAAGCCCTCTGGTACTTCTGAATTTACTATTCTTTGAGCAAGTCCTTCAATTATTGCTGTCTTTCCAACGCCAGGCTCCCCAATTAATACTGGATTATTTTTAGTCCTTCTTTGTAATACCTGAATTGTCCTTCTTATTTCGTCATCTCTTCCAATAACAGGATCAAGTTTTCCATACTCTGCCATCTCTGTTAAATCAATTGTATATTTTTTTAGAGCATTTCTAGCCTCTTCGGCATTTGAGTCATGAACATTGGAACCAGATCTTAAATCTTTAACTGCTTTTTCCAATACCTCAACGTCTAAACTATTTTTTTTGAGAAGCCTGCCCAGATCACTCTTATCATTAGCAGCAGCTAAAACAAAAAATTCGCTAGAAACATAGGTATCCCCATAATCTTTAGAAATTTTATCAGCTTTGCTCAGTAGCCTTTCTAGACCATTAGAAATATGCACTTCTCCAGGCTCATTACCAGTCACCTTAGGTAATTGATTAATTATTTTTCTGAGTCCACTAGTGAATTGGGCAATATTTACTCCAGTTTTTAACAACAACCCTCTAACAGTACTTGTCTCCTGATCTAATAAAGAGGTCATAAGATGAACGGGCTCGATGAACTGATTATCATTATCTAATGCAAGATTTTGTGCATTAGAAATTGCAATTTCAAGGCTACTTGTAAACTTATCTATTCTCATTAGTTTAATATTTAAAATTAATGTTTAATTAATGTTTAATTAATGGGGATCACTCAAGAAATATCAACTCGCATAGCCTTAAAACTCTCTATTCTAGCCATAATAAAGTAGCTATTCTTTCAGATATATCACCTCTCCTATAGGAAAAAAATCGATCTTTTTGCATGAAAGTACAAAAATTACCCCCATAAACTGAATAAATTTGATAATTATTAAATATTGTACGGGCAATCCCATAAAGATCTAAGTGCCAAGAATTCTTTCTAATAGCTTTAAAATTCGCTTTGACTGAAAAATCGTAATCGTCAAAAGTCTCATAAACTTCATTGCTAACCTCATAGGCAGTCTGACTTATACCTGGGCCCAACCAAACAACTATATCTTTTGGATTAGAATCCATTAGACTAATAGCATTTTGGATAATCCCATTAGACAGTCCTCGCCATCCTGCGTGTAAGGCACAAATTTTATCTTCCACAAGGGAAGAAATGAGAATTGGTAAGCAATCAGCAGTTAAAATTGCACATACGTTTTTCTTATTCTTAGTAAACAAACCATCAAATTTTATATCATTTGATGAGAAGTTATCTAAATCTAAAATTAAAGAGCTATGAGTTTGATTTAGCCATATAGGCTCACTTGGTAAATCAAGCTGTATAGAAAGCCTTTCTCTATTATGAAATACACTATCTTTGCCTCTACTAGAATAAGTTGAGAAATTGTTTTCAGAAAATCTTCCTTTTTCAGTAGTCAAAGCTTTTACATTCTTTTTGGCAGGCCAATTTGGTTCTATTGTTTTAATTTTCATTTAAACTAAATTTCTTATCTCTAGCTAATATTGAAAGCATATCCTGGATATCTTTAGGTAAAGAAGATTTGAAAACAACCCTCTTTCCTGATGAAGGATGCAAAAATGATAAACAGCTTGAATGAAGAGCCTGTCTTTTTAGCTTAGAAATTGACTCTTTTAATTCTTCTGAAGGGGATGTAGGTAATCGTGGTCTTCCTCCATACAAAGGATCGCCTAAAAGTGGATATTTTTTATGAGATAAGTGAACCCTTATCTGATGAGTCCTACCAGTCTCTATTTGAATTTCTAAAAGGCTATGAGCTCTATAACGCTCAAGTACTTTATAGGAGGTGGTAGCTGGTTTGCCATTTCTACTAACTGACATCTTCAACCTATCGCGAGAACTTCTTCCAATAGGAAGATCAATCTTTCCTCCTGAGATAGGAATATCATTACAAATGCCAAAATAAATTTTTGTGACTGTCTTCTGCTTCATTTGGCTAATTAGATTTAAGTAACTGGCCGAATTTCTTGCTACAACTAAAAGCCCGCTCGTTCCTTTATCTAAGCGGTGAACAATACCTGCCCTGGGTAATATTGCTTGGCTAGGATCTAAATAGAGCAATCCATTCTGTAAAGTACCTGATCTATTTCCTGCCCCTGGATGGATAACTAACCCATTAGGTTTATTTATTATGAAAAAATCACTATCTTCATGAACTATGTCTAAAGGGATATCTTCAGGAACAACAGCAACTACTGGCTCTAGGCTTACATCAAGATTTATAATTTGTCCCTCTAGAATTTTTGTTTTTGGCTGTACCTTATTATAATCTAATGTCAGATTACCAGATTTAATCCAGCCTTTAAGCTGATTTCTAGAAAATCTTTTCAACGACTTAGCTACAGCTTGGTCAAATCGCATCCCAGATAAGTCCTCTGTAACTATAAAATTTTCTTTAACTTTTTCCAAATTTCCATTACCCAGAAGAATGTTTAAAAATATGTTAATATTTTATAAGATAAAAAAAATATTTACATTAGTATATTCAAATTAAACTTAACCAACTATTTATGGTAATAATATATAAAAAAATATTTACTTCTATTTTTCTAATTTTTTTGCTTTCTTCGTGTAGTAATAGTGAAAATAATATTTTAGAAGGAGGAGCTGAAGATTTCTATCAAAGAGGAATAGATGCCATGTCTGATGGTAATTATCCAAATTCTTTAGCATATTTTCAGGCACTTGAGGCAAACTATCCATTTAGTAACTTAACTAGACAAGCAAAGCTAGATATAATTTACGTCTACTACAAAAGTAGACAACCCGAACTTGCAATTGATGCTGCTGAGGAATTTGAAAGAGAAAACCCTACTCACCCCAGAGTAGATTACTCTCTTTATATGGTAGGTCTAGCATATTTCGATCAGACTCCAAATATCATTGAAAGATGGTTTAATGTAAATCTTGATGTTCGCCCGCCTAAAGATACCTTGCAATCTTTCTTAAGTTTTCAAGAATTGCTTAGACGCTTTCCAGAAAGTCAATATGCCCCAGATGCTAGAGAGAGAATGATTTTTCTAAGAAATAGATTAGCTGCTTATGAAAATCACGTTGCTGATTACTACATAAGAAGAGGTGCATATCCTGCCGCTATAAATAGAACTAAATATGCCTTAGAGCATTACTCTGGTTCGCCCGAATTAGAACTGTCTTTAAATCTTATGATTAATGCTTATGAAATGATGGGAATGAACAATCTTGCTTCTGATACAAAAAGAATTCTAGAGGAAAACTTTCCTAATCAATAATCAGATGTAATTGGATATCTCCAATCTCGCCCGAAGGCTCTTTGACTTATTTTTACTCCAGGTGGAGCTTGTTTTCTCTTATATTCGTTCTTTTTTACTAAATCTATAATTTTTTTAACAACCTCACTATCAAAACCAAGTTTCACAATCTGTTCGATAGAAAAGTCTTTTTCTACAAATGCCTCAAGAATTTTATCTAATATCTGGTAATCCGGTAAGCTATCACTATCTTTTTGATTTTCTCTAAGCTCAGCAGTAGGCTCTCGGGTGATAACTCTTTCAGGAATAGCTAAGCTGATGCCATTCCTATAATCTGCTAGTTGATACACTAACGTCTTACTACAATCTTTCAATGGAGCAAAACCACCTGCCATATCTCCATATAAGGTTCCATAACCTACAGCTATTTCACTTTTATTGCTCGTAGCTAAAACCAGGCTTCCCATCTTATTCGAAATAGCCATCAAAATTATACTCCTGCATCTAGCCTGTATATTTTCTTCAGTAATATCTTCATCTAGCTCTGAAAATATATATTTTAAGGACTTAAGTATAGATTGGAATATACTCTCTATAGAAATTTCTTCAAAATCAACACCTAAAATTTTAGCTTGTAATTTAGAATCTTCTTTACTAATTTTCGAAGTAAATCTGGAGGGCATCATAACAGCCTTAACTTTATCTTTTCCAAGTGCATCATGAGCAACACATAAAGTTAAAGCTGAATCTATACCTCCAGACAAACCTAAAACAACGTGATTAAAATTATTTTTTTTCACGTAGTCTCTTACACCAAGTACTAATGCATCATATATACTCTTAATAGAGGATGGCTCTGAGAGCAAAGAGTCAGAATTAAACTCTATTACTGGATGATTATTCTTTATTTGAATATAAGAAACCTGCTCAGAAAATCTTGCTGCTCTATAAATTATATCTCCACCCGAATCTAACACAAATGATGCGCCATCAAAAACTAGCTCGTCTTGACCTCCTATCATATTTACATAAATAACAGGTACTTTATTTCTTCTAGATTTTAGGGAGAAAATTTTCTCCCTCATAGAGTGTTTATCTATATGAAAAGGAGAGGCATTTATAATAATAACAATATTAGCACCTTGCATACATGCAAGATCAAAAGTCCTATCCTCCCAAGCATCCTCGCAAATTAATGTACTAAATTTTATTCCTTTAAAATCAAAAACTGAGACTTTCTTTCCAGGATTAAAATATCTTTTTTCATCAAAAACAGAGTAATTTGGAAGAATCAATTTTCTATGTCGAGCTAATTCTTTACCATTAGAAATAAATAAAGCTGAATTAAAAATAGAATCTTTTTTATATTCAGGAAAGCCTATACAAATACTTATACCCTTTGTTTCCGATTTTAGGCATTCAATAGATGCATTTATCCTGCTGCTCATATCATTACGAAATAAAAGATCTTCTGGGGGATATCCAGAAATTACTAGCTCAGGAAAAACTAGCAAATCACACTTTTCTTTATCACGAGCACTTTCTATAATAGAAAGTACTTTACTGGTATTAGACTCTATTGCACCTACATGTGTATTTATCTGAGCAATTCCTATCCTCACTCTAATGCCTTACTCATTGCAACTCCTAGATCTGCTGGAGACTGAACCGTATGAACACCAGCTTTGTTCAATGCATTATACTTCTCTAATGCCGTGCCTTTACCTCCAGAAATAATTGCACCTGCATGCCCCATTCTCTTTCCTTTTGGGGCAGTTACTCCAGCTATATAAGCAACTACTGGTTTTGTAATATTACTACTTATATATTCAGCTGCCTCCTCCTCATCAGTTCCTCCAATTTCTCCTACCAATATAATTCCCTTAGTCTCTGAATCATTTTGGAATAGCTCTAGACAGTCAATAAAATTCATACCTCTTATAGGATCACCACCAATTCCTATACAAGTTGTCTGTCCAAGTCCTTCATTTGATGTTTGAAAAACTGCTTCATAAGTTAGAGTTCCTGAGCGAGATATTATTCCTATTGAGCCAGCAGAATGAATAAAGCCAGGCATTATTCCTATTTTACAACTACCAGGTGTGATAATGCCCGGACAATTAGGCCCAATCAGTCTAGAGCCAGAACTCTTTATGGCTGATTTAACATTAACCATATCTAAGACTGGCAGACCTTCTGTGATACATACAATAAGCTCTATCCCACTCTCTGCAGCTTCTATAATCGCATTAGCAGCAAATGCTGCAGGAACATAGATCATACTAACTTTGGCATCCGTATTATCTACTGCCTCCTGCATATTATTAAAAACTGGTAAATCTAAGTGAGTTTGCCCCCCCTTGCCCGGAGTAACGCCAGCTACAATAGATGTTCCATATGCAAGACATTGTTCAGCATGAAAACTTCCTTGTCTACCAGTCAACCCCTGACAAATAACTTTTGTTTCTTTATCAACTAAAATACTCATTTAGGCCGTCCTTTAGCAAGTGAAATTATTTTTTTAGCGGCATCTGTCAAAGATTCAGCTGCAGTTATCTTGAGATCACTATCTTTAAGTAATTGTTTTCCTTTCTGAACGTTTGTCCCTTCTAGCCTAACAACTACTGGAACCTCTACACCAACTTCCTTAACAGCCATAATTATTCCTTCAGCAATTAAATCGCACCTAACAATTCCTCCAAATATATTTACTAAGATTGCCTCTACATTTTCATTAGCTAAAATAATCTTGAATGCCTCTGTGACCCTCTCGGCTGTCGCCCCTCCACCAACATCAAGAAAATTAGCAGGTTCACCGCCATGGAGCTTGATCAAATCCATGGTAGCCATAGCCAATCCAGCACCATTTACCATACACGCAATATTTCCATCCAACGAAACATAATTTAGATCGTGAGTGGTTGCTAATCTTTCTTGTTCATCCTCCTGAGAGTCGTCCCTAAGATCACTTAAGCTAGGCTGTCTAAATAAAGCGTTATCCTCAATATTAATCTTAGCATCTAAAGCTAAAATATTGCCATTCTTAGCAACGATGAGAGGATTAATCTCTATTAGGCTAGCATCTGATTGTTGGAATAAATTAATCAGCTTTTTCAAGATATCTGAAAAATCATCAAATTGAGAGCTATCTAATGAAAGATTTATCGCAAGATTTTTTATATCACTATCTTTCATTCCATTTTTCTGATCAACTTCTGCTGTAAAAATCTTCTCAGGAGTCTCTGAGGCAACTTTTTCGATATCCATACCTCCACACTCAGAGCACATTACAACAACCTTCTCCCTTGACCTGTCAACTAGAAGACTTAAATAGAGCTCTCTCTGTATTTCAGAGCCTTCCTCTATATAAACAGAGTTTATTGGGAGTCCATCTGTTCCAGTCTGGTGAGTAATAAGTTTTTTGCCTATTAAAGTACTTGTATATTCAGCGACTTCATCTATAGAGTGGGCTAGCTTTACGCCACCAGCCTTGCCTCTCCCACCAGCATGGACCTGAGCCTTTACAACCCATACATTTCCACCTATAGCACTAGCTGCATCTATTGCTTCCTTGACATTATAAGCAATAACCCCTTTCGGAACTGATATGCCAAAATCCCTAAAAATAGTCTTTGATTGATATTCGTGAAGATTCAATTTAAATGCTCTCAAATGTTTTAATTATATATTTTATCATTTATTAACATTAATTTAAGCTTTTAGGAACACTTTAGGAATATAATTAAACCTAATCAATAATTAAGGTATACATATTGGATAGTAATCATTATCTCTTTACTGTAATTTTTATCGTTAGCTTAATAATTGGAAGTTTTCTTGGGTTAGCTAGCTTTAGAATACCAATTATTTTAAAAAAGCTCTATAACGAAGAAAATGAATTTAATAATTATAAAAAAAGAACCTACAACCTAGCAATACCTCGGTCGCAGTGCCCAAATTGTCTAAATACTATCTCTTTTCACCAAAATATCCCATTAATAAGTTATATTTTCCTTTTTGGTAAATGTAGTTATTGTAAAAAATCTATTTCGCCTAGATACCCAATAATTGAAATCACTACGTTAATAGTTTTTATTTTTATTTTTTATAACTCTGGTATAAATCTTAGTACTTTGCCTGTATATGCTTTAGCTTGTCTTTTAATTGTAGCTTCAGTGATTGATCTTGAGCATGGTTTACTCCCAAATGTGATTACCATACCTATCTTAGTTTTAGGATTAACTGTTAATGCCTTAGAAATGAATTCAATAAAGATTTATTCTAGTATTATTGGAGCTATTTTTGGTTACTATAGTCTCTGGATAATTTATAAAATTCATAAATTTTTTACTAAAAAAGATGGGATGGGTTATGGTGATTTTAAACTTATGGCAGCTATGGGATCATGGACAGGATGGCAAATAATTCCATTAATTATCTTCTTTTCATCGCTATTTGGAATAATTTTTTCATTATTTCCAAGTAATTTTAAAAAATACTCAGTTCGAACCTCTATACCATTTGGCCCTTTCATAGCTATCACTGGCTTTATTGCTTTTCTATACAGAGAAGAATTGTTACTATTTTATATTTTATATTTATGAAAAATAATTTATTTAAAATAGGCCTGACAGGTGGAATAGCTACTGGCAAAACAACAGTAGCAAATATGTTCTCAAGCCTAGGTATAGAGATCATAGATACTGATAAGATAGCAAGAGAAATTGTAATGCCAGGTCAGCCTGCTCTTGAATCAATTATTAAAATATTCGGCAAAGATATAATCGATCAGATCTCAGGTAAGCTTGAACGCCATAAATTAAGGAAAATAATTTTTGATAATAATATTTATAAAAAAAAATTAGAATCTATTCTTCATCCTTTAATCAGAGAAAAAACACTTTTTTATCTAAATAATGTTAAATCTAGAAATGTAATTATTGTAGTACCATTATTAGTAGAGACTGGATTTATTAAAATTATTGACTATGTGATAGTTGTAGACTGTCCAAAAGATCTTCAGCTAAAAAGATTAATTGATAGAGATAAAATAAATAAAGAAGATGCAGAAAAAATAATTATGGCCCAAGTAGATAGGAAAGATAGACTTAAAAAAGCTGATATAGTAATAGATACTTCAAAAAATTTAGAATCAGTTATGAACCAAATAAAAGGTATATATAGAAATCTTATTTAACTAGTCCAACCATTCAACCTTTTTTACCAATCGATCTCTATCATTTAAAATTTTTATACCATAATCGTTTCTCAAATCACAAATTTTTTGATTAAAAAGATCTTTGGAGCAATTATATGGCCATTTTTTTTTCATCATCTTTGTTCTTTTTCTAATTTTATTTTTTACTGGCCGAACGTTTTTATATAATTGAATAAAACCTTTTAATCCTAATTTTTTAAAAAATACAATATATAATCTTCTTAGATCTTTATTTGCAATAGAATACTTTAAAATTGAAATCCAATTAAACTTAGTGCCATATATAGTCCAAGTATCTAACATTGCCTCTTGCTCAAGTGATGTGTCAAGACCAAAAATGACATGAGTACAGTCATGATCTCTCATCGTAGTTGATCCATCATTATCAATAATTCTATCAATTCTAATACTTTTATCTTCATACGAATCTAAAAGAGAATAATATATATCTAGCCCTTCCTGGAGGGTTAGACTGCAATCTTGTTCTTGATAAGCAATTGCTCTGTTCATAGATATTAAATTATTTTAATATGTTATATTAAACAATATCTTATAAGGATATCATATTAATAATAGTAATTTATAATTATAAGATTATACTATTATTTTAAAAATGATAATAAATAAAATGGCGATATCAAGTGAGCTTCTACTAGAGAGCAAGGAAAAAATTAATTTCGATCAGCCTCTAAATGAAATTATGAGAACATTCTTGCGAACAGAATTTCTTTATAAGCAGCTCTTATACCATCAGAGTAATCTTACTGATTATAGTGTTAGGGCTGCTATATCTACTATTATTGAGATAGTGAATATTATAAGTAGGTCAGGATTAAAAAATGACCTAATAAAACAATTTGAGAAACAAGAAAATATTTTATTATCTTATAAAAAACAACCCCAAGTAGATCTAGAAAGAGTTGATAAGTTGTTTCATGAGATAAAGAAAACAAAAGACGAATTAAATAGCGAAGGAAGTGAACTATCAAGAAATATAAAAGAATGTGAATTTCTTAATGCCATAAAACATAGAAGTACTATCCCAGGAGGAACATGTATATTTGATTTGCCAGATCTTGCTTATTGGACAAATCAATCAAAGGAAGATCTTTCGGATGGTCTAGAAGAGTGGCTAAAAGAAATTAGACCAATCTGTGAGTCAATAATTCATATTCTATGGCTAATAAGGAATAGCAATATCTCCAATAATGAAGTAGCAAAAGGAGGTATGTTTTTACATGAATTAAAAAAAAATAATAATATAATAATGATTACTGTATCTATAAATAAAGGTAATAACTTTTATCCGGAAATAAGTGCAGGTAAGCATAGGTTTACAGTGAGATTCCTAGAGTGGATCAATACAAAAAATCACGCCAGCCAAGTTATGGATGATATTAATTTTGAGCTATTTCTTTGCCAGTAAAAAATCCTGTATCTTTTTATCAGAGGGTAACATTTTAAACTTATACAACTCTTCGGGCTTAGTCCATACTATCTCTTGACTTTCTTTTGAGCTAGGCTGACCAAGAAAATACTCAACAATCCAAATATCTAGATCAACAGAATACTTAGCATAATGGTAGCTATAATTCATTAGAGATTTAGCTTTTTTAACAATAATTCCTAGCTCCTCCTTTAATTCTCTAGAAAGCGCAGTAAAGCTTTCTTCTTTTTCTAAAATTTTACCGCCAGGAAATTCCCAATAACCCTCCATATACTTTCCAGAGACTCTTTTATTAATTAGAACATTGCTTTCTTCATCAAATACAAGTCCTATTACAACTTGCAAAAAACTTTTGTCTTTAGACATATTTATTATTTGCCACAACAATGCTTATATTTTTTTCCTGAATCGCATTCAGGACAAATCTCATTCCTACCTACTTTTGGATTTTTCCTTATAAAAGGAGATTTATTATCAACAGTATCTCTAGAAGAACGATTTTTCTGAGAAGCTATTACAGGCGCTTTAGCATGATTAAAATTCATATTTTTTAATGGTTTTCCAGAAGATCTGACAGCATCAACGTCTTCTGGCTTCCTTATCTGAACCTTAGATAAGGTCGAAACAGTATCAATTTTTACCCTATCCAACATATCACTAAACATCTCAAATGCCTCTCTCTTATACTCTTGCTTAGGATTTTTTTGAGCATACCCTCTTAGATGTATCCCCTGCCTCAGATATTCAAGAGCTCCTATATGCTCCTTCCAATGAGTATCTAGATTTCTTAACATCAGATTTTTCTCTAGATTTTGCATAACTTCTAATCCAATTTTTTCTGTCTTCTCTCTATACTCTTCTTCAGCTCTATCAATACAGTACTCTCTTATATCTGTTTCAGTTAGTGAATGATCGGACTCTAATAAGGAATGGATACTAACTTGAATACCAAAATTTTGATCAAGTGCCTTAGTCAGGCCTTTCTTGTCCCAAGTTTCCTCAATACTCTGAGGCTCAATAAAGTCATCTATAACTTGATTTACCACCTCTACTCTTATTGAAGTAATTGCATCGCTTATATTTTCTGAGCTCATAAGTTCAGTTCGCTGTTTATAAACTACCTTTCTTTGATCGTTTGTAACATCATCGTACTCCAAGAGTTGTTTTCTAATATCAAAATTATGTGCCTCTACTTTCCTCTGCGCTCTTTCTATCTGTCTAGATAATATTTTACTTTCAATAGCCTCATCTTCCTGCATTCCTGCTCTAGATAATAAATTTTTTGTTTTCTCTGGATCGCCGAATACTCTCATTAAGTTATCCTCCATTGAAAGATAAAATCTACTTGATCCAGGATCACCTTGCCTTCCTGACCTTCCTCTTAATTGGTTATCTATTCTTCTAGAGTCGTGTCTTTCTGTGCCTATTATGTGTAATCCTCCTGCTCTAATCACTTCTTGATTAAGCTTTTCCCATTCAGATTTATCATTATCTGAAGAAAGCAAAGAATTAAATTTACCTCCTAAAACTATATCAGTCCCTCTTCCTGCCATATTTGTAGCTATAGTAACTGTTCCAGGCTTACCAGCCTGCTCAACTATTTCAGCCTCTTGTTCATGATATTTAGCATTAAGTACTCTATGAATAATATTTTTCTTTTTAAGTAAAGATGATAAATACTCTGAGGTCTCTATAGAGGTAGTACCAACTAAAATAGGCTGGCCTTTAACTTTAGATTCATTTATATCTTTAATTATAGAATCAAATTTCCCTTTTTGAGTTAAATATACTAAATCAGGCAGATCCTTTCTTGCCATTGGTAAATTAGTAGGAATAACCGCAACCTCTAATCCATAAATCTGTTGAAACTCAAAAGCTTCAGTATCGGCCGTTCCAGTCATCCCAGAAAGCTTTTCGTATAACCTAAAATAATTTTGAAATGTTATTGATGCAACAGTCTGATTTTCTTCTTTAATATTTAATCCTTCTTTTGCCTCAATTGCTTGATGAAGGCCATCGGACCATCTTCTACCAGCCATTGTTCTTCCCGTAAACTCATCAACTATGACAACCTCTCCCTGCTTAACAATATAATCAACCTCTTTTTTAAATAATGCATGTGCTCTTAAAGCAGAATTAAGGTGATGCATCAATCTAATATTTCCTGCATCATATAAACTCTCTCCAGATGAAAGTAATCCTGCTCTCTCTAATAACTTTTCTGATTTTTCATGTCCTTCTTCTGTTAAATGTGCTTGCTTAGATTTTTCATCAACTGTAAAGTCTCCTGGGATAATTAATTGACATGTAGAAGGATTAGTAGTTGTGTCTATCTCTACAAGATGACAATTAGCTTCTTTACTAATATCTAACGCCTCATCTATTTTTTTTATACCTAAAGAATTTCCCTTAATATCTAATAGAGATAAACGAGTAGCATCAATATCATCATTGACTTTTCCTATTGGTATCTCATGGATATTTAGATTTGGGACCAAGCTATTAATGCTTCCGTAAAGATTTGTACTCTCATCAGATTTTCCTGAAATAATCAATGGAGTTCTAGCTTCATCAACTAAAATAGAGTCAACCTCATCAACAATAGCAAATGAAAGATTATTTTGAAACTTATCCTCTACTCTAAAAGCCAAATTATCTCTTAAATAGTCAAAGCCTAACTCATTATTGGTAGCATAAGTTATATCAGCTTTATACGCCTCTCTCTTATCAAGAGGATCTTGCCCACCTTTCACTACACCTACACTTAAACCTAGAAACTTATAAACTGGTCCCATCCAATCCGAATCCCTCTGAGCAAGATAATCATTAACGGTTACTATATGTACGCCATTTCCAGTTAATGAATTTAAATACGCAGGAAGAGTAGCAACTAAAGTCTTTCCTTCTCCAGTTCTCATTTCAGCAATCTTTCCATTATGCAAAGCCATGCCGCCAATTAATTGAACGTCAAAAAGTCTTAGGCCCAATACTCTAACAGCAGCTTCTCTAACCATCGCAAAAGCTTCTGGTAATAAATCTTCTAGTGATTCTCCATTAGAACACCTAAGACGCAATTCATTTGTCTTTTGGAGTATATCTTCATCTGTTAATAGCTTAATTTCACTTTCTAATAAATTTATTCTTGAAACTGATTTACTATAGGACTTTAATAATCGCTTATTACGACTACCTAACAATTCTATGAAAAAATTATAAAAAAAATTAAACAAGAGTAAATTCCTTAAAAAAAAATTAAGCTATGTTATTTTAATGCCTATAATAATAAAATAGATTCATTATGGCTCGAAAAAATCCTTTATCAATATCAAAAATTTTACACTCCAAATCAGGAGAATTACCTGATTTAATGAGAGAAATTAAACGTCGAGAAGAAATAACTAATAAAATCAAAGACTTATTACCTAAGGAAGATGCCGTACATCTAGTAAACTCAAATATAACAGAAGATGGCATAATAATCCTAGTTGTCGACTCTTCTGAATGGGCCGCACGTATTCGCTATATAGCTTCTGAGATAATTAGAAAAAAAATTATAGTAAAAGTTTTACCGCAAAATATCTAATCGGGAATACTTGGAATTAACCTATAGGAAGCAGGTAGATCAACTTCATTATCAAAAACAACCTCTTCATAACTATCTGGGGAGCTTAAAACTTTCCTTAACAGTAAGTTATTTAAGTTATGTCCAGATTTATATCCTACAAATTTGCCTATTAATGATGCTCCCATCAAATATAAGTCACCTATAGCATCTAGGGTCTTATGCCTAACAAACTCATCCCTAAATCTTAGTCCATCTTCATTCAACACTCGGAACTCGTCCATTACAATAGCATTATCCATACCACCACCTAGAGTTAAGTCTTTCTCTCTTAAAATTTCTAAATCACGAAGAAATCCAAATGTTCTAGCACGACTAATTTCTTTTAAAAAGCTAGTCACAGAAAAGTCTATCATAACTGATTGGCTATTCATCTTAAAAACAGGATGTTCAAAATCTATTTCCATGTTTAATCTAAATCCATCATAAGGAGAAAGGCTAGCTACTTTATCGCCGTCTTTAACTTCAATAAATTTCTTTATTTTTATAAATTTCTTTTTAGCTTTTTGTTTTTCAATGCCGGCAGATTGCAACAAGAAAACAAAAGGCGCCGCGCTACCATCCATAATAGGCACCTCCGCAGCTGTTAATTCCACAAATGCATTATCAATACCTAATCCAGCCATTGCGGATAGAAGATGTTCTACTGTAGCAACTTTAGCATTCTTATACTCTATTGTAGTTCCAAGAGTAGTTTGAGATACATTGTTTGCTTTAGCTTGAATATCGACTGGATCATCTAAATCAATCCTTCTGAAGACAATACCAGTATTTTGAGGAGCAGGTCTTATAGTCATATAAACCTTTTCTCCACTATGCAATCCTATACCAGTAGCCCGGATTGACTCTTTAATCGTACGCTGTCTCACAACAAAATAAGCCCGATATCTTTATTATTGAGCGATACTATCATATTGCACTAAAAAAGTGCAAAAATTACAAAGAATTAAATTAGTCTGCTTGCCTCCTTAGAAATGCAGGTATATCTAACATTTCCTCTTGGTTTTTTTGTACTTCGCCCTCTTCACTATTTCTTTTTATGGTAGGTATCTCTAATTTATCATAATTTGGATTATCAATAATATTAGTATCTGGTGAAACTACCTTTATTTCTTTTGCCTTAGATTCTTTACCTAGACCCGTTGCGACAATCGTTACTCTTATCTCTTCATTCATATCTGGCTCTATAACGGTTCCAAGAATTACTTCAGCATCATCTGCAGCAAATTGTTTCACCGTTTCACCAACTTCTTGGAACTCACCAATCGATAAATCCATTCCAGCAGTAACATTAACGAGTACGCCATTAGCTCCGGAGAGGTTAATATCCTCAAGAAGTGGGCTAGAAATTGCTGCTTCAGTTGCCTCTCCAGCTCTACCCATGCCAGTAGCGCTTCCAGTTCCCATCATGGCCATTCCCATTTCAGACATAACAGTTCTAACATCAGCAAAATCAACATTAACTAATCCCGGCTTAGTAATTAATTCCGCTATTCCCTGAACAGCACCTTTCAGAACTTCATTTGCCGATTTAAACGCATCCAAAAGAGTAGTTTCTGGCCCAAGCACACTCAGAAGTTTTTCGTTAGGTATAGTTATAAGAGAATCAACATGTCTTGCTAACTCAGCTATCCCGTGATCAGCAAAGCTCTTACGCTTCTTCCCTTCCATTTCAAAAGGTCTTGTAACAACAGCAACTGTTAAAATACCCAGCTCTTTAGCTAATTGGGCTATAACAGGAGCTGCACCTGTTCCAGTTCCTCCGCCCAAGCCAGCAGTTATAAATAGCATATCAGTACCACTTATAACCTCTTGAAGTCTATCTCTATCCTCCATTGCCGCCTGCCGGCCTATATCTGGATCAGCTCCAGCTCCTAAGCCTTTAGTGATATTACAACCTATCTGGATATTAGTTTTAGCATTATTCCCTCTCAAAGCCTGTGCATCAGTGTTGGCGCATATAAAATGAACCCCTTCGATACCTGATGAGAGCATGTGTGAGACAGCATTACCCCCACCTCCACCAATACCTATTACCTTAATAATTGCTGTTTCGTTATTATTATCCATTAGCTCAAACATATTTCACTCCTTGTTATTAATAATTAATTTTTACCAACCCTGGAACCAAGTTTTCATTCGATCAAATAACCTAGATCCCCTTCCTAATCCTTCAGAACTTGTAACATCTACTTCCTTGCCAAAGATTAATAATCCCACTCCTGTAGCATGGATTGGGTTTCTGACTACATCTACTAGACCATCTACATACTGAGGAATACCTAATCTAACGGGCATATGGAATATTTCTTCAGCTAACTCAACAGCTCCCTCCATTTTCGAGCAACCACCAGTTAAAACTATGCCAGCTGCTACTAAGTCCTCAAAGCCAGATCTTCTAAGCTCATCCCTAACAAGAGAAAATAACTCTTCATATCTTGGTTCTACTACCTCAGCTAGTGTCTGCCTTGACAATCTCCTAGATGGTCGATCACCAACACTAGGCACCTCAATAGTTTCGTCTTGGTTTGCTAACTGAGAAAGCGCGCAAGCATATTTAATCTTAATTTCTTCAGCATATTGTGTTGGGGTTCTCAATGAAACTGCTATATCATTAGTTACCTGGTCACCAGCAATAGGTATTACTGCAGTATGCTGTATAGCTCCTCCTCCACATACTGCAATATCAGTTGTGCCCCCTCCCATATCTATCAAACAAACTCCTAGTTCTTTTTCATCCTCGGTTAGTACTGAGTAACTAGAAGCAAGTTGCTCGAGAACAATATCATTAACCTCAAGACCACACCTTTGAATACATTTAACGATATTCTGAGCTGCGCTCACAGCACCCGTAACAAGGTGAACTTTAGCTTCTAGCCTAACACCCGACATTCCTATTGGTTCACGAATACCTTCTTGGTGGTCAATCAAAAATTCTTGTGGCAAAACATGTAAAATTCTTTGGTCAGATGGGATAGCTACTGCTCTTGCAGCATCTATAACTCTCTCTACGTCTCCTGAGCTGACCTCTCTATCAAGAATTGCAACTATTCCATGAGAATTTATACTTTTAACATGGCTTCCTGCGATGCCAGCAAATACAGTATCTATTTCACATCCCGCCATAAGCTCAGCTTCTTCGACAGATCTTTGGATAGATTGGACAGTAGATTCAATATTTACTACTACGCCTCTTTTTAAGCCTCTTGAAGGGTGTGATCCTATCCCTATAACTTCCAGATTATTTTCTTCAGACATCTCTCCTACAATTGTCACAACTTTTGAAGTACCAATATCTAATCCAACTACAAGATTCCTTTCTTCTTTTTTAGCCAATTATAATCACCTCTCTAATTTACATTTTTCAAAATTTTGCTAAATGGTTAACTTGAGTACTTTCCCAACCAACAGAAAAGCCACTTTCATATCTCATATCAATATATGAGATACGACTTAAGTCGTTCTTAAAATTTGGTATAACTAAATCAAATAACCGAATAGTCCTACTATCTATATCTTTTCTCCCAAGACGAATCTTAGGGCCGCCATTAAAGGAAATTATCCACGACGATCTTTCATCTATAGAAATAAACTCTAAATCAAGATTAGCTTTTTCTAGAAAATCTTTTAACTCAAAATACTTTTTAGCAATTTTTAGTTCTGATCCATTTGGACCAAAAAGATTTGGTAGCTCTGGGAAATTATAATTTTTCCTACTTAAAAATATCTCTCCTCTACTATTGAGAAGGCTATCATTATTCCATATTGCAGAAGGAACCTGCTCATATATTCTAACTGAGATTTTATTTGGCCATCTTCTAGCAATCTCTACATTATCAACCCAGTTAAGCTTCTCTAAATCTTTTTCTAGTGATCTTATTTCAATACTAAAAAACCCTTTTCCTAGCGCTTGAGAAAATATTTCCTCTACTTGTATTGGGTTTACTCTTTGAAATACACCAACTAGCTCTAATTTTTGAATTGGTGTATCAACAAATATTTTGGAAAATAAAAAAATAGATACTATTAATATAGTTACTAATGAAGAATTAATTAACCATCTTAAATTGTATGATTTTTTTCGTTTTTTAATAATATTAATCACTAGTCTATTCCCATTAAGTATTAATATGATGTTGGCCAATAATTTTTACTTCTAATTCTAGCTCTATACCAAATTTATCTTTTACTTTTTCTTTAATTCTAAAAATTAATTCTTCAATATCTGAAGCTTTAGCTGATCCTAAGTTAATAATAAAATTTGCATGCTTTTTTGAAACTTCGGCATCTCCTATTCTCAAGCCCTTTAATCCTGCTTCATCAATTAATTTCGCTGCAAAGCTATTTTCAGGATTCCTAAAGACAGATCCACAGCTTCTTAGGCCTATAGGTTGTGTTTTCCCTCTTTTATTCAACATTTTTTTCGTTTGACTTATATTTACTTTTTCATTTCTCGTCAAATTAAAAGTGGCCCCTATAAACCACTCTTCTTGTTTGCTTTCAACAGACCTATAATTAACTTCATACTCTTGAGGGGTTCTTTCTCTAATCTCTCCCTTTCTATCTATAGTTTCTACAGATTCAATATACTCCCAAGTCTCTTTTCCAAATGCACCGGCATTCATTGCTAGAGCCCCTCCTAATGTTCCTGGAATACCCGCAAAAAAAGATGTTGGTGATAGCTTTAATCTCACACATTTTTTAGAAAAAATAGCGCAAGGCAAACCTGAACTAACTTTTATTCTATTATTATCTAGTTCTTCAAATTCTCTAGGCAAGTCTAAAGTACATATCATTACTCCTTTGAAACCACCATCTCTTACCAGTAAATTTGATCCCAATCCTACCCAATAGATTTCTACATCTTGATCTAAATCTTTTAGAAATCTAGCAAGGATAGAGATTTTATTAGGCTTAAAGAATAAATCTACATTGCCCCCAACCTTCCATGATGTATGTTTAAACATAGGCTCATCTTTCATCAATAGAGAAGGATCTATAGTGTAATTTTTTTCAACTTTATTCATGAAACCAATCCAACTGGCTTTTTCACCTGCAAAGAAAAACATAAATTCTTTGAAGTATCTCCTATGCTTCCAGCACCTATAGTTAATAATATATCTTTAGGATGAATAATTTTTTTTAGGATTTTTGGTAATAACTGAATATCATTAAGAAAAATAGGCTCTAGATTGCTACTTAGCCTGACTGCTCTTGTTAAAGATTTGCTATTAATTCCACTTATAGGTTTTTCTCCAGCAGAAAATATCTCTGTAATAATAAGAAAATCTACCTTAGAAAGACTCTCAACAAAATCATCAAATAGATCTTTCGTTCTAGAGTATCTATGTGGTTGGAAAATAGTTAAAAGCCTTCGGTTCGGCCAAATATCTCTAATTGCATTTATAGTAGAATCTATTTCTGTAGGGTGGTGAGCATAATCGTCAATTAGATTAATTATGCCATTTTCAGTAACTATATTTTCAGTAATGCAGAACCTTCTATCAATTCCTGAGAAACTATTTAATGATTTTTTTATAATATCTTCTTTTATATCCAACTCAAGACCAATAGCTATAGAAGCTAAAGTATTTTGTATATTGTGAGAACCGGGTAGAGTTGATTTTATATCCAATAAAAATTTATTTTTTCGGTAAACTTTAAATGAAGTGCATATTCCTTCTCTTCTAATCTCTTTTACTCTTATTTCAGCATCCTGATTAAAACCATATGTAATAACCCTCCTATTTATTTTATTTAGAATACTTCTAACATTTTCATCATCAATACACATAACAGCCATTCCATCAAATGGCAGATTATGTATAAAATCAATAAATCCTAATTTCAATTTTTCAATACTATTCTCATAACTATCTAAATGATCATTATCTATATTTGTCACTACTGCTATTTTTGGCTGAAGATGCAAAAAAGATGTATCGCTTTCATCAGCTTCGGCAACAAGAAATTTACCTAATCCTAGTCTTGCATTAGTATTTGTTCCATGAAGCTTTCCCCCTATTACAAATGTTGGATCTAGATTGCCTTCTGCAAGCATATTTGCTATTAAACTAGTTGTTGTTGTCTTCCCATGAGTGCCCGAAATTGCTATACCAAATCTAAACCTCATAAGCTCTGCCAACATTTCTGCTCTTTTCATAATTGGAATTTTTATTTTTTTTGCTTCTTTTATTTCTATGTTATTTCTAGGCACTGCACTTGAAGCAACTAATAACTCTGCATTAATAATATTTTCTTTTTTATGCCCTCTAAATATCTTTATTCCTAATTTACTCAATCTCTTAGTTGTATCAGTTAAGCTTAAATCAGAGCCTTGTACTATAAATCCTAAATTATGTAGTACTTCGGCTATCCCACTCATGCCTGATCCACCGATACCAACAAAATGAATTACATTAAAATTTTTAGATTTTCTATCCATAATTTATATACGATTAGCAAATTTAATACATGTATCTGCTAATATCTTTGTTGCTCCTCTTTTAGCGTTTTTTCTTGCGTTATTGGCTAAATTAATTAGTTCTTTTTTATTTTTACACAAATTTATAATTTTCTTTCTTGATAATTTAAGCCCTAGCTCATTTTCTAATATAATCAAACCTGCCCCATTCGAACAAAAACTAATTGCATTCTTATATTGATGATTGTCTATTGAATTAGGCAATGGAATTAAAATTGCACCAATGCCAACAATTTCTAACTCTGAAATAGTTAGTGCACCTGCTCTACATACTACGATATCAGCCCATTTATAAGCATCAGCAATATTAAAAATAAAATTCTCTACCTTAGCCTTTACTTCATAATTTTTATATATATCTTCTATAGAAGACTTATCCTTACCTACTTGATGCCAAACATTTAAATCTATATCTCTTTTTACCTCTTTCAGGATCTTAGGTATCTTAAAGTTTAAAGCTCTAGATCCTTGGCTCCCACCTAAAACAAGTATATTTATGACTAATTTTTTTTCTAATCTTTCAAAAAATCGCTCTTCCGGTGACAAAATATTTAAAATAGATTTTCTTATTGGATTGCCAATTATTTTAGATTCAACCTTATCTGGAAAGCTATTTGGGAAAGCTGCAAAAATTTCGCTTGCAAATTTAGCCAGTATTTTATTTGATGACCCAGCTATGGCATTTTGCTCATGAATCAATAACGGTCTTCTGGTTAACCAGGCAACAAATCCACCAGGACCAGAAACGAAGCCCCCAAATCCGACTACAACTGAAGGATTACATTTATAAAATATAACTAAAGTCTGAATAATAGAAATCAATAATCTAAAAGGAGATAAAAGCCACGCCAGATATCCCAAGCCTCTTAAACGAGGTACAGAAATCCAATTAATTTCTATGTTTGCCTCACTGACCAACTCTGCTTCTAAGCCTTTCTTTGTTCCTAACCAAACTACATCCTGAGATCTTTCCTTCAATTCTCTAGCTAATGCTAATCCTGGATATATATGCCCACCTGTGCCGCCAGCTACTATCATGATAGGTCTTTTTATCTTCATCTTCTTTTACCTTTTATTTTTATTTTTTTATCGCATGTAATTACTTCATGATGAATCCTGATTAAGATTGCCAAGGATATAAGAGTAATAATAATGCTCATTCGTCCATAGCTAAATAAAGGAAGAGTTAGTCCCTTGGTAGGTAAAAGGCCTGCGCTTACTCCCATATTTATAAACACTTGAACTCCTAATGCCATACCTATACCAGATGAAAGAAGAGCCTGAAATAGCATACCTTTTTCAATTGCTTTATTACTATTTGAAATAGCCTTGTAAACTAGAATACCAAATAAAATTATTGTTATCGTTACCCCTACTAATCCAAACTCCTCTGATAAAACAGCAAAAATAAAATCAGTATGTGCTTCGGGCAAATAAAATAATTTCTGAACACTAGAGCCTAAACCTACTCCAAAAAAATCGCCTCTTCCTATTGCTATTAATGATTGAGTTAACTGATAGCCACTATTTTCTGAGTCAGCCCATGGATCTAAGAATCCAGTAAGTCTTGCTAATCTATAAGGCTCGGAAAATGCTGCTAATAATAATGATGAAAAGACAATTAGAAATGAGAATAGAAAATCTCTTATCCTCGCTCCTCCAATAAATAATAATCCTAAGCTAGTAATCATTAAAACAACAGTTGCACCAAAATCAGGTTCAGATAATAATAAAAATGAAGCTAAAGCTATTAAAAATAATGGCTTAAGAAAACCAGATAAACTTTCCCTAAGTGTAGATTGGTGACGTACTATATATCCCGATAAATAAATTATTAAACATAATCTTGCTGGCTCTGAAGGCTGAAGTCTCAGTGGACCCAGTACTATCCACCTAGTACTTCCGTTTACTGTATAGCCAATACTAGGGATAAATACTGAAATCAATAAAGCAAATGCAATTATTAAAAAAATCCAATTTAATTTAAGCCAGTATTCAGTTGGCATGTACATACATATTAAGCCTAATATAAGGCCAATAGAAATCGCAGTCATTTGTCTATATAAATAATAAAATGGTTCTGCAAAATCTCTATCAGCAATAGCAATAGAAGATGATGTAACCATAATTATTCCTAACACTAGTAGAAAAAAAATAGCTACTATCATGACTACATCAAAATGGAATTTATTTATCTTTTCTCTAAAGATCATTGTAAAAATTCCTCTACATATCGAATATAGTTATCTCCCCTTTCAACATAATTACTGTACATATCAAAACTAGAGCAAGCGGGTGAAAGAATAATTGAGGCTCCATTAGAAGAAAGTTCCCATGCTCTCTCCACAGCATCTTTCATGGATGAAGCATGCTTAACTGGACAAATACTACTTAGAGAATATTCTATATCTTTAGCAGACTCTCCTAGTACAACAGCTCCAATTAACTTACCATTTGATGCCTTGCTCAATTCATTAAAATTAGCGCCCTTACTCCTCCCCCCAGCAATTAAAACTATAGGTTTTTTATAGCTGTTAATTGCTGCAATAGTTGAGCTAACATTTGTAGATTTAGAATCATTAATAAAAGATATACTCTGCTTTTCTCCTACTAATTCGCAACGATGAGGTAATCCCTTAAAACTTCTGAGACTTTTAAAATTAATCTCCCTATCTAATGAACTTGCTAACGCAATTGCTGCTAACACGTTTGACTCATTATGAGGCCCTTTAATATTTAAAGAATCTACTGGCAGAATTTTTCTACCGAAACCTGAATACCAACGGATACCATCTATTATTTTTATACTAAAACCATCTTTAATATAACTCGCTTGAGAAAAAGGTAGACTATTTCTATCTTTTTCAACCATTTCCCTAACTGAAATATCATCATAGTTATAAACAGCTAGTTCAGAGAAATTAAATACTTTCTTTTTAATATTTTTATAATTTTGTAGAGTAATATGTCTATCTAAATGATCAGGATATATATTCAAAATAGCTGCTGCTTTAGAATAAGGGTTATCAGTAATATCTAATTGAAAACTTGATAACTCTAGGATATAAATCTCAATATCTTTATTAATCAGATCTAAAGCTGGTATGCCTAAATTTCCACCGGCAGCTACTTTTATCCCATTTTCTGTGAATAGGTGCTCTAATAAGGAAACAACTGTACTCTTACCATTAGTGCCTGTAATCGCTAATATTGGTTTAGAAACTTTTTTAATAAAAATTTCTATATCGCTCACGATTGGTATTTCATTATTTTTTGCTTCAGTAAGTATCGGTGCATTCTTTTCTATGCCTGGAGAAACAATAACCAGATCTTTATCTCTTAACCAAGAAATATCTAAAGTTTCTAGGTAAATACCAACTTTCTTTGATAGCTCTTTTTTACCATTGAGACCAGGAGGGTTAGCTCTACTATCAATTGCAGTTACATTATGTCCCTTTTTAGAAAAATAATTTGCGGCAGAAACACCTGTAACTCCTAGACCAAGGATTAGAGTTTCTAATCTCTTAGAATTAGACCTTATATTTTTAAATATATTTGTTTGCATTATAGTTTATCTTATCTTAAGACTGGCTAAACCAATCAATACGAGGATTACTGTTATTATCCAAAACCTTACAATAACTTTTGGCTCTGCCCATCCTTTTAATTCATAATGATGATGGAGTGGGGCCATTCGAAAAACTCTACGGCCAGTAATTTTAAAAGATAAAACCTGAACAATAACTGATAAGGTTTCAACTACAAATACCCCTCCCATGATAAAAAGTACTAGCTCTTGTCTCACTATAACTGCTACTAACCCTATAGCAGCCCCAATACCTAAGGACCCTATATCTCCCATAAAGACCTGGGCAGGATAGGTGTTAAACCATAAGAAACCCAGGCCTGCCCCAGCCAAGGCTGCACAAAAAATTAATAATTCTCCAGTTCCAGCAATATAAGGGATATCAAGATAAGTCGAAAAATTTACATTCCCAGTAGCATAAGCAAATATGCCTAAAGCACTAATTATCATTACAGAAGGCATTATTGCTAACCCATCTAAGCCATCAGTTAAATTAACCGCATTTGATGTTCCAACGATAACCAAAGAAGAAAAAATAATATAAGAATAAAATCCTAGAGGAATAGATAAGCTTTTTAAATATGGTATAAGAAGAGCTCTTTCGGCATCAGGATTCTCAGCTAAAATATAGATAAATGAAGAGCTAATTAATGCCAATAAAGACTGAAAAATAAATTTTTTGTATGCACCTAAGCCTTTAGAGTTTTTATAATAAAGCTTTTTATAATCATCTACAAATCCTATAACACTAAAAAGAATAGTAGTAAATAACATAATCCAAATAAAGCGATTACTTAAATCTGACCACAGTAAAGTACTTACTACTATAGACAATAAGATCAGAACACCACCCATTGTAGGAGTTCCAGATTTAACTAAATGAGATTTTGGACCGAGCTCCCTAACAGGCTGACCCAAACTTCCTATTGATAGCTTTCTTATAAAAAAAGGGCCTAAAATCAAAGAAAATAATAATGATGTTAGAGAAGCAAGTATACCTCTCAATGTAGAATAATTTAACACGCTAAAATTATCGTTAAATTGAGATAAGTAATCTGCTAGCAATATCATCATAATTATTTCTCTTTTCTATCCATCATTTTTTTGAACTAACTCATCAATTATGCTTTCCATTTTCATAAATCTAGAACCCTTTACTAAAACCATTACGTCTTTATCAAGATAGCTTTCTATTCTAGATATTAGTTTTGTCTTATTATCAAAAGATTCTGAACCACTACCAAATTCAATAGATGCTAATTTAGCTAAATCTCCAATTGTAAAAAAAATATCGCATTTTCCAATTGCATACCTACCTATCTCAGAATGAAACTTTTCTTTAGAGCTACCTAGCTCTGCCATATCTCCAAATATGAATATTCTTTTTCCTTCAAAACTTGAAAGATAATCGATAGCAGCTTTAGTTGAAATAGGATTAGCATTATATGTATCATCTAATATAGTTGATTTTTTCTTCCCTAAAAGAGGACAAAGCCTCCCTTTAACTTTTTTGACACTAGATAAACCACTAACAATATCTTTTGGCTTGATTCCACTAATATAGCCTACTAAACTAGCGGCTAATGCATTTAGAATATTATGACTACCTAGCAAGGGTAGATCTACATCAATTAAAGTTTTGTCTGGTAGGCAAATTTTAAAAAGAGAATTGCCATTGATATATTCTATCTGGCTAGCAATAAAACAATCAGCATTCTCATCAGTACCGAATGTTATAGTATTTCTTGCTTTGCTTTTATTTTTCCAATAACTATAGAAAGAGTCATCAGCGTTAATTATTGCTGTGCCATCAATAGGCGATAAGTAATCTAAAATCTCTCCCTTAGCTTTAGCTACATCATTCACTGATCCAAATCCCTCTAAGTGTGAGGGGCCTACATTTGTAATCAATCCTATTGTTGGCTCAGCTATTGAGCTAAGATAGGAAATCTCTCCAGGATGATTTGCTCCTAACTCTAAAACTAGCACTTCATCTTTTTCTTCTAAATCTATTAGAGTCATTGGTAAGCCAACTTCATTATTATTATTTTCTCTAGTTATACAAATTTTATATGTTTGTTTAAAAATACTTGATATCAATTCCTTTACAGTTGTCTTGCCGTTACTCCCAGTTATTGCTATCACTGGTAATTTAAAATTACTTCTCCAAGATTTAGCCAAAATCCCTAATGCTATTTTTGTGTCTTCAACTTCGATTTGAGGTAAATTACTTTTTAATTTTTTAGATACTATTGCCGCAATAGCACCTTTCCTCTCTGCTTCAGAAATAAATTCATTACCATCAAAATTCTTCCCCTCTAGGGCGACAAAAAGAGCCCCTTTAGCTATGCTTCTAGTATCGGTACTTATTGACTTAAAGTTTAAGTTCTCTCCAGTGAAATCTTTACTTAACTTTTGAGCTACTGATAATATTCTTCCTGACATCATAATAAATCTCCTAGAGCATTCTTCACTATAGATAAATCACTAGAATTAATTATTTCTTTATCAAAAAATTGTTGATTTTCATGACCTTTGCCAGCTACTAGAATAATATCTTCATGATTAGCTATTTTAATAGCCCCGGAGATTGCATTAGCCCTATCTCTTTCAATCAGTAGATTTGGATAATCTTTAATACCTAAACATATATCTGAAATTATTTTCTCAGGATCTTCATTACGAGGGTTATCGTCTGTAAGGATAATATAATCTGATAGCTTCGCGGCTATATTGCCCATAATAGATCTCTTTGATGAGTCTCTAGAACCGCCACAGCCAAATATACACCATAACTTACTTTTTTTAATATTAGATAAAAATTTTAATACTCTCTCTAATGCAGCTGGGGTGTGAGCATAATCAACAACTACAAAAGGCTTTCCCTCTTCTCCTCCAAAAGTATGCATTCTTCCTGTAATATTTGAACATTGGCTTAACAAACTTGATGCTTCATCTAGGTTAATACCTAATGCCTTAAGTATGCCCAAAGATACAATTAAATTTTCAGCATTAAAATCACCTAAAAGAGGAGAGAAAATCTTACTACTTATTTTTGAATCTTTTACCTCCAAAACAATTCCATCCAGATCACATCTAAGAATCTTTCCAGTTATGTCAGCATCTTTTTTTAGACTAGTTGTAATTATCTCTACATTTTTAGAAATTTTATTTATAATTTTTTTACTAAACTTATCATCGACAAAAATAATAGCTTTTTGTAAAGTAGGTGTTTTAAAAAAATCTGATTTTACCTCTTTATACTCTTCTAAGGTTTTATGATAATCAATATGATCATGGGATAGGTTTGTAAAAGCTGCTATATTAAAATCTAGTCCATCTATTCTATTTTGAGCTAAAGAATGTGAGGACACTTCCATAATCACGTCTTCAGCATCTAAATCTCTTATCTGTTTATGTAAAGTAAAACAATCAGGTGTTGTTAAGCTAGATTCTTGATAAATCTCTGGAGGCACACCTTTACCAATAGTACCAATATATGCTGATGAATTACCCCCATACACTCTAGCTAATGCCGAAATATAAGCAACTGTACTTTTTCCATTAGTGCCAGTAACGCCAACTAAATTAAGGTTCTTATTTTTACTAAAGAAAATATTAGCATAACTTCCTAACTTACTTCTTAAATCCTGAATACCTACAGCTGGACCTATAATATCTTTATAATTAGAGTCTTGCTCATAAATAATTACAACTGCTCCTCTTGATAAAGCTTCATCCTTAAAATCTAAACCATGATCTTTAGATCCTTTAAGTGCAAAAAAAGCTGCTCCTGGATTAACCTGTCGGCTATCTAGGACAATATCATTAATCTTTATATCACCTAGTCCTTTTGAATCTGAACCAATTAGCTCAAATAAACTTACTTCTCTTGATTGATTCATCATCATTTTGATACTTTGGCAATTTTGTTTTGAGTAGTCATTTCTATTCCATCAGGCCTTATAGAAGAGATCCTTAAAGCACCATCCATAACTTTAGAAAAAATTGGCGCTGCTACTTCACCACCATAATAAGAGGTAGCATTAGGTTCATCAATTACGACAACGATTGCAAATTGTGGTTCAGATGCTGGTGCAAATCCAGCAAATACAGAGGTATACTTATCATCTGTATAAGATCCTGATTCTGATTTTTTTGCTGTCCCAGTTTTGCCAGCTACTCTATAGTTCTTTACTGATGCAAGAGTACCTGTTCCTCCTGGAGAAACTACACCCTCCATCATCTTTATTACATGATTAGCAGTCTTCTCAGAAATAATCCTTTTTGGGCTACTAGCTATATCTGAAGATAATATAGATACTGACTTCATCATGCCTCGATTTGCTATGACACTATAAGCTTGAGCTAACTGCAAAGGTGTAACTGATAATCCATATCCATAAGACAAAGTAGCTTGTGAAGTAGGATTCCAATTTTGAGGAATATTAAATATACCAGCTGATTCGCCTTGTAAGCCTACCCCCGTTAATCTACCAAAGCCAAAATTAGATAAAGAAGACCATAACTGATTCTCTTCAAGTCCTAAGCCGATAATTGCAGATCCTACATTACTAGATTTGGCCAATATTGTTGAAATATCTACTTCACCTAAATTAGTGTAATCCTCAGTTATGACCCTATCATTAACTTTTAAATAACCAGGTGATGTATCAATAATAGAATCAATATCATATATGCCTGACTCTAAAGCCGCTGCTAATATAAAGGGCTTGATGCTAGAGCCTGGTTCAAAAACATCTGTTATCGCTCTATTCCTGTAAGCACCTATATCAAACTTAGACCTATTATTTGGATTATAGAATGGCTGATTAACCATTGCTAAAATCTCTCCACTTTTTATATCTAGTATTACAATAGAACCAGAAATGGCACTATTATCTTCAACTGCTTGTTTTAACTCTCGATACGCAAAATATTGAAGCCTCAAATCAATACTCAAAACTAGCTCCTTACCTGGCTTCTCTTTATTGATTAATTCTATATCTTGAATAATTCTCTCTTCCCTATCTCTTAAAACTCTTTTTTTTCCAGGCTCACCCTGTAACCAGCCGTTATATGCAAGCTCTACCCCCTCTAAGCCTTTATCATCTATATCTGTAAAACCGAGAAGATGGCTTGTTACCTCTCCAGATGGATAATATCTTCGATACTCTCTTCTAACTTCTATGCCTGGTAAGCTAAGATTTAGAACCTGAAGTGTTAGCTCTGGATTCAAGTGCCTCCGAAGATAAATAAAATCTTTATCTTTGTTACTCGTTATTTTTCTTATCAAAAAACTGGACTCTAATCCTAAAATCTCTGCCAGTGTTCTTATTTTCTCAAGCTCTGTAGGTAATTTTTTTGGATTAGCACCAATGCTATCGACAGGCGTACTAACAGCTAACGGCTCACCTGCCCTATCCAAAATTCTTCCTCTATTTGAAAGTATTGGAACAGTTCTGATTTGCCTCAAATCCCCTTGATCAACAAGAAAATCTTTTTCTATTACTTGTAGATAGATAAATCTACCTTCTAATAGTATAGCCCCTATAAAAAAAGAACCTAAAATAAAAAAAGATCTCCACCTTGTCCAAAATAGTTCTATTTTATTTTTTTTTGTCATTGCTTTATATCAAATAACATAATTACTTTATCTTGATCAGGAAGAGCTAGTTTTAACTCTTCTCTTGCTATACTCTCTACTCTTGGATGATTGCCCCAAGTGCTCTCCTCTAATTGCAATCTTCCCCACTCTACTTGTAATCTATCCCTCTCCCTATTTAAAGACTCTAGCTCTATAAAGCTCTGTCTTGAAAAATGCTTAGTCTGAATAATCCATATACCAGAAAGACATAAAAGAAATGCCAAGAAAATAAATATAAAAATTTCATTTATTTCCTTATTAAACTTCATTAAAAGATAACCTCTCGCAAACACGTAATTTTGCACTCCTAGATCTTGGATTCACTAAAACCTCCTCCTTTTTTGGGATGATTAAATTGCTAACTTTAGTAAGCTTTGGTCTAGCAGCTGGGGGCATTTCTGGCAATCCAGAATAAACAGGGTCTTCTTTTGACATTTTAGATATAAATCTTTTAACTATTCTATCTTCTAACGAATGAAAACTTATAACACAGAGTCTCCCTTTATTTTCCAGCAAACCAATAGATTGATTAAGCATTTTCTCTAAATATTCTAATTCTGAGTTTACCTTTATTCTTATTGCTTGAAATATCCTTGTGGCAGGGTGTGTTTTGCTTTTTTTATACCCAGAAGCCTTTTCTACTATTTGAGAGAGATGTATTGTCTCTGTTATATCTTTTTTTTCTCTCTCCCTTATAATTGCTCTAGCTATTTGCTTTGATCTTGGCTCTTCCCCAAACTTATAAAAAACGCTTATTAGCTCAGATTCCTTTGTCTCCCTTAACCAATCTGCAGCAGTTTCACCTATCTCTTGATTCATCCGCATATCTAGTGGCCCATTCTTACTAAAGCTAAAACCTCTTTCCGGATTATCTAGCTGGGGAGATGAAACCCCTAAATCGACCAAAATTCCATTTACTTTTTCTCCCTCTTCTAAATTCGAGCTTGCTACTATAGCTAGATCTTCAAAGCCCCCTCTACAAAAAATAAATCTAGGATCTGCAAAATGTTTTTTCTCAGCATGACTAAATGCTTCTAAATCCTTATCAATTGCTAAAAGCTTACCTTTTACCCCAAGATGCTTGAGGATATATTCACTGTGCCCTCCCCTACCATAGGTTGCATCAATATAATTACCACTTTTAATAATAGCTAAACTTTCAATAACTTCTTTAATCAATACTGGCTGATGGTTAAAGTTTTCTATCATCAGATCCTCACAATGATAATGACTCAAACTCTAAAGGAAGCTGCTCTTCTTTGTTACTTCCTAATATCCACTGATCCTTTCTTAGGTTCCATGATTCTTCATCCCATAATTCAAATTTATTACCCTGACCAATCAGCATGGCGTATTTACTTAAACTTGCAAATTCTCTTAGCTCTTTTGTTAATAGAACTCTTCCCTGAGCATCTAGTTCTATATCTGTGGCATAACCGACCATAAGTCTTTGGGTTTCTCTAGCAACTCTATTAAAAGATGGAAGCCTATCTAACTTTCTTTGAATATCGTCCCATTCCTGAAGAGGATAAATGAGAATACACTGATCTTTATCTACAGTGGCAACCAAGGATCCATTTGACCTTGATAGTAATAATTCTCTATAACGACTAGGTATCGCTAATCGCCCCTTTGCGTCTAAAGAAACTTTCGATGCACCTCTAAACATAAATATTATCCATTTTTATCCACTTTAAACCACTTTATTCCACTATTCTAAAGATCAGTCTTGTTGTGTCAAACAAAAATAATAAATTTTATATATATGACAATGATTTAGGATGAATTTATAGAGAAATATTTACTAATAGATTTATTAAAAATCATACGCTTATAATTGAATATTAAATGATTATATTAAATAAAAGGGAGGTCTATCAATCAATAAGAAAAAAGAGTAAAAATAGGTAGGAGTTGGCCTATAAGCCGGGTTCTGTCAAGCACGGTCATTCATCTGGGAAAAATGTCGCCATCTCTCTCTAGCAACCTACCCGGGAACTATATGTGGGCTTCACTTAAATGTTCCCCTATTTGGTCTTGCTCCGGATGGGGTTTGCCTTGCCATAAATGTTACCACTCATGCGGTGTGCTCTTACCACACCTTTTCACCTTTTCCAAAAAAATGGTAGTCTATTTTCTGTTGCACTTTCCGTAGACTCACGTCTCCCAGGAGTTACCTGGCATCCTGCCCATGGAGCCCGGACTTTCCTCTGCTAAATAAATAACAGCGACCGTCCAGCCAACTCCTAAGCATAGATTAACATACAAAGAATATGATTCAAAAAACTAATCCCTGACCCTCATTAGCCTATAAATATAATTTCTACTATTTCGTGTTATTTTTGATGTTAAGTTTATAGATTCACTTGATGATAGGTTTTTATTCAAAATATTATAAATCCTAATTATCTCTGAATCATTTGAAGAAAGTTCTTTTTCACTACCGCTAACTAAAATAACAAATTCTCCTTTTTTAATTAACAACCCTCTTTCAAGCTTATCCATTATCTCCAAAAGAGTTCCTCTATATATGCTCTCATATATTTTTGTCAATTCTCTTGAAACTACGGCTTTTCTTTCTGGTCCAAAAATTTTAATGAGCTCTTTTATAGTTTCTTTTATTCTATGAACAGACTCATAAAAAATTATTGTACGTTTCTCATAAAATAAACTTTCTTTATTAGATATCTTTTTTGAAAAAAAACCTTCAAAAATAAACCTATCTGTAGGTAATCCACTACTTGCTAGAGCAGCGATTGCTGCACAAGGCCCTGGTATAACGGTAACTATTATTTCACAATCTATTGCCTCTCTAACTAATTTAAATCCTGGATCACTAATTAGTGGCATTCCAGAATCACTAATAAGTGCTATAGATTTTCCCTTTCTAAGATAGCTAATTAGTTCATTTATTTTTTTTCCATCACTATGGTCATGATAAGAGACTAATTGAGATTTAATATCTAAATATGACAAAATTTTCTTAGCATCTCTAGTATCTTCCGAAGCTATAACATCAACTTCTTCTAGAGTATTTTTTACCCTTAAGCTAATATCTTCTAAATTACCAATTGGGAGTCCTACTATATAAAGCTTTCCAACTTTTATATCACTCATAACTTTAATTATCTTATTAATTAGATGTACAATTTATCAGAATGAATAATCAAATGGAAAAAATTGGCCTACTATTTACATTAATTATGATATACAGTTGTGTAAATCAGAACCAGCTGCCAAACCAAGTAGAGCAACTTAATAATAAAGGTATTGATAAAGCTCTATATAATGAAAATTTTATCTCTCCAAATAATATTGCGCTTTTGCTACCTATGGACTCGTTCCGAGAAGAATCTATCGCAATCAGAGATGGTTATGTGGCTTCACAATTCAGTGAGGGTGGCCAATTTTCAATTAAAATTTATAATGTAGATAAACTAGGCAGCGAGCAATCTTATCTAAAAGCTGAAGAAGAAGGTGCTCAGTTTATTGTTGGCCCTCTTCTAAAAAATAATATAGATAATATTTATCACCTAGTAGATAAAATCCCAACACTGGCTCTCAACTTTATTCAAAGTGATAATAAAATTGAAAATTTATATCAGTTTGCTCTTGCTCCAGAAGATGAATCTTTAGAAATAGCCAAGCTAGCAATAAGAAATGGAGAAATGAATGCAATAGCCTTGATACCTGACAATGAATGGGGCGCTCGGGTTTTTACAAGCTTTAAAAAAGAATATGAAATCCTAGGTGGAAAGATTTTAGAACATCATGCTTATAATACAGAAAGTAGTGATTACCCTGAAATCTTAGATGTACTAAATATAGATAGTAGCAATAAAAGGTATCAAAGGTTGTTAGCAAATATCAGACTTCCAATACAATTCTACCCAAGAAGAAGACAAGATATTGATTTTATATTTATTGCTGCTAATTCAGATATAGGTAGGCAAATCTCACCTTTATTAAAATACCATTTTGCTGATGATCCACTAAAGATATATTCTATATCAAGTATTTATGACGTATCCATAATAAACAATAGTGACTTAGAAGATATAGTTTTCCCTGACATGCCATATATCTTTTCTATAAAAACCAATGAAGATAAATTAAAACTAAATATCCAGGAGTATTGGAAAAATAACTCAATTAAATATATTAGACTATTTGCAATGGGGATAGATGCGAATAGAATAGTAAAAAGAATTTATAATAATGAATATAGCCTTGATGGTATATCGGGAGTTACAGGAAACTTATATATAGATAATGCTGGTAAAGTTCATAGAAACCTAATTATCGCTAAATTTATAAACGGATCACCTAGCTTAATTAATATAGAATAAAAATTAAACGTCTTCTCTATATTCAATCTCCAATTCAGACAAAGCCTTTTGGAAAGATTCTCTGGAAAATACTTTTTCCATATATGACTCTATTGCATTAGCTGTTCTGGGAAGATTAATACCTAAATATGGTAGTCTCCATAAAATTGGTGCAATTGAACAATCTACTAAAGAAAAGTCATCGCTTAAAAAAAACTCTCTAGACTTAAAAACGTCTACACTTGAAAGAATACTTTCTTTTAAACTCCTTATCCCAGCATTAATCACCTTATTATCTGAATTTCTTTTCTTTTTTTCATTTTCTACTTTTGATAGTAATGTGTACCAATCTTGCTCTATCCTATGAAGAGCTAAACGAAATTGCGCTCTTAGGACAGGATCAACGGGCATCAAGGGTGGATGGGGGAATCTTTCATCTAAATATTCGATTATCACTCTTGAGTCATAAAGCACTAAATCTCTATCAACTATAGTTGGGGTGGTGCCATAGGGATTTAAATCTACTAAATCTTCAGGGATTTTATCAGCCATAACCTCTGTAATATCAACGTTAATTCCTTTTTCAGCTAAGACTAGTCTTACACGGTGACTCCAATGATCTGTTGGTCCAGAAAAAAGTGTCATAATTGATCGACGATTTGTAATTGCACCCATAAGGGCACCTCCTAAATACGGGAAAAATTTATAAAATATTAATGAATATCCTTCCAGATTTCTCTTTTTAACATATAAGCTATCAAAAGAAATATCAATAGAAAAATAATAACCTTAGTGCCAATTTCTCTTCTCTCTATCTGAATTGGCTCTCCTATATAAGATAGGAACGTAACAATATCTTTTACCATAGAATCGTATTGTTCATGATTGAGCGTACCTGCTTCCACTTCCTCAAAATGATCAAAGACATCATCAGAATAAATTGCCTTCTGAGTACCTTGTAGCTCCCATAAAACATGAGGCATTGCAGTATTCTCTAGCCACAAATTATTTACACCAGTAATAGACGAATCATCTACATAAAATCCTCGCAAAAAATTATATAAGTAATCAGTACCTCTACTTCTAGCAATAAGAGTAAGATCTGGAGGTGTAATACCGAACCAAATAGCTGCATCTTCGGGATCCATAGCAATGCTAATTGTGTCAAAAGGACTTTCCCCTGTGAACATTAAATTTCCTACTAACTCATCTTCAGTTATACCAAGATCATCAATAAGTGAGTTATATCTAACGTATTTCGCTGAATGACATCCTAAGCAATAGTTTACAAAATACTTTGCTCCTCTCTGAAGAGATGATGTATCTCTTACATCTATATTTACATGTTCCATTAGATTTTCACCAGAAGCATGTTGGCCAAAGAATACCAATGGCTTAAATAAAATAAATATGAAAAAGATAATTACTTTATATTTCATCTATGTAACTCTTCTAGGAACTTCTTTTGTTTTTTCAAATGAAGTATATATAGGCATTAAAATGAAGAAAGAAATATAGATAAAAGAGAATATCCTAGCTAAAAGTGTATTTGTTACCGTAGCTACTTGAAGCCCTAAATACCCTAGAACAATAAAACTTACCACAAATAACGTCAATGCAATTTTATAAATAACACCACGGTATCTTATCGACTTAACCTTACACCTATCTAGCCAAGGAAGGAAAAAAGGAAGGATTATAGCTGTTCCCATAAGTATCACACCCATTAATTTATCTGGAACTGCCCTTAGCATCGCGTAAAAAGGAGTAAAGTACCAAACAGGTGCAATATGCTCTGGTGTTTTAAGGGAATCAGCAGGATCAAAGTTAGCATGTTCTAAAAAATAACCACCCATCTCTGGTGCAAAAAAAACAATTGCAGAAAAAATAATAGCAAAAATAATTATTATCACTAAATCCTTACTAGTATGGTAGGGATGGAATGCAACACCATCTATTGGTATACCATTAGAATCTTTATAATTTTTAATCTCAATACCATCTGGATTATTTGAGCCTACCTCGTGTAAAGCAATGATGTGAATAAAAACTAAAAAAGCCAACAAAAGTGGCAGTGCTATAACATGGAAAGCGAAAAACCGATTAAGCGTAATATCGGATATATAGAAGTCTCCTCTTATCCATTCAGCTAAACCCTCACCGACAACTGGGATAGCACCAAAAAGAGAAACTATAACCTGTGCACCCCAATAAGACATATTCCCCCAGGGCAATAGGTAACCAAAAAATCCTTCGGCCATAAGGCAAACATAAATTATCATGCCAATAATCCACAATAATTCTCTTGGTTTTTTATAAGATCCATACATTAACCCACGGAACATATGTAAATAAACAACCACAAAAAAAGCAGAGGCTCCGGTTGAGTGTAAATAACGAATTAGCCAACCCCACTCTACTTCCCTCATGATATATTCTACTGATGCAAAGGCTTCAGCTGCAGAAGGCTTATAATTCATAGTAAGGAAGATACCGGTAATAATTTGCAGTACAAAAATTACCATGGCTAGAACCCCAAAACCGTACCAAAAATTAAAGTTCTTCGAGGCATAGTATTCTGTTACATGCTCTTTCAAAAGCTTAGTTAATGGAAATCTTCGATCTATCCAAGCCATTAAAGACATTAGACTAGCCCCTCTTCAGATCCTACGACTAAAATATTATTATCAATGAAGCTATAAGGGGGAACCTTAAGATTAGTTGGAGCAGGAACACCGCTATAAACCCTCCCTGCCAAATCAAACTTAGATCCATGACAAGGACAATAAAATCCTCCTGGCCACTCAGATCCAAGATCAGATGGGCCCACATCAAAACGTGGTATCGGAACACAGCCTAAATGAGTACAAACAGCCTCAACAACTAAGATCTCTGGCTTTATACTTCTATGATTACTATCAACATAAGTTGGCTGTTCAGATTGTTGAGAGTCTGGATCAGCAAGTAAACTATCTACGATAGATAGCTTAGTCAACATCTCTTCTGTCCTATGGAGAACCATTACCGCTCTTCCTCGCCATTCAACCTTTATCATTGCACCAGGCTCAACTTTACTTATATCAACCTCGATAGGTGATCCCAAAGCTAAAGCTCGAGCACTTGGCTTGAATGATGCAACAAAAGGGGTGCTAGTAAAAACTAAGCCCGCTCCTCCAGTAAGAGCAGCTGATAAAGACAAAAAGTCTCTTCTTGTAAAATCAGAAATATCTTTCATTTAAAATATGATTTTTTATTAACCAAAACTAGATCCCAATAAGCGTAAACGCATTATACACAAGGGAATAGAAAATTTGCCATATCAAATAAAAAAATTTAGGGATGAAGCCTCTTTATATCTGCACCAACTTGAGATAATTTTTCTTCGATCGATTCATATCCTCTATCTATATGATAAATTCGATCAACTATTGTTCTTCCCTTTGCTGCAAGGGCAGCAAGGACTAAAGATGCTGAAGCCCTAAGGTCTGTTGCCATTACATTAGCGCCATTTAAAGAATCAGCGCCACTAATGGTTACCTTTCTCCCGTCTATATTTAAATTTGCTCCCATCCTCTGAAGCTCTTGAGTATGCATAAATCGATTTTCAAAAACCGTTTCAGTAATTTCAGAAACTCCATCAGCTATTGCATTTAGAGCGCAAAATTGAGCTTGCATATCAGTTGGAAAGCCTGGGTAGGGTCCAGTAAAAATATTAGTAGCTTTTGGTCTCTTACCTCTCATATCTATTTCAACATAATCACTAGAAGTTACTATAAATGCTCCACTTTCTTCCAATTTCAATAAAACTGAGGATAAATTTTTAGGAGAGATTTTATTTAACCTTAAATGTCCACCTGTTATTGCAGCCGCTACAAGATAAGTCCCTGCTTCTATCCTATCAGATAAAATCAAGTGATTTGCTCCCTTGAGCTCCTTAACTCCTTTAATTTTAATCGTATCAGAACAAGCTCCTTCAATTCTTGCTCCCATTTTTTTCAAAAAAATTATCAAATCTTCAATTTCTGGCTCTTGAGCTGCATTTTTTATAATAGTTTCCCCCTCAGCTAGAGTAGCCGCCATAATTATATTTTCTGTAGCCGTAACAGAGGGTGTATCAAATATGATTTCTGCGCCTTTTAGTTTTTTTGCTGTCGCTTTGATATAGCCACCTGAAATCTCTATATTTGCGCCCATTTTTTTTAAACTTTCCACATGTAAATTTACTGGTCTTGCGCCTATTGCACAACCACCAGGCAAAGAAACTTCAGCAAATCCAAATTTTCCTAATAAAGGACCCAACACTAGAATTGACGCCCTCATAGTTTTTACTAAATCATAAGCTGCAAAAGGCCGGGTAGCTTTAGAGCTATTAATTTCAATAGTTATACCATCATGAAAAGTTATTTCTACGCCCATAGTTCTAAGAAGATTAACAGTAGTCGAAACATCGTTTAATCTCGGTACATTTTTTAAGAAAATAGAGTCTTTTGTGAGTAAGGAAGCTGTTAAAATAGGGAGAGCTGAATTTTTAGCCCCTGAAATAGAAATTTCTCCAGAAAGGGGCTTTCCACCTTTAATTTCTAATCTATCCACTACCTAAGCCTGAAAAATCAATTACTATGCTCATCTTCTGTATATGTCTTTAATGAAAGGGCATGAATTTCATTCCCAACCAATGAGCCAAGTGTAGCAAAAACCATCTTATGTCTATCTAGAGTTCCAATATCTTTAAAAATATCTGAAATTACTTCAGCCTCATAGTGGCCAAACCCATCGTCCACCACTTTTACTGAACAATTAGTAATTCCATCTTTAATTATTTGCTCAATCTTATTTGATTCCATAGGCCTCCTTATATTATTTAGAAAATTTATGAGTTAAATAATTTATAACAAGTTGATACTATTACTCTAGAATGATCATAATGAAAAAACAATTTATTTATGAAAAGAAAAGAGCCGTAGTTTTACTTTTCCTAACTATAACTGCAAGCCTTACTTGGTATGTAAGCAAAAAAAATACAATTAATGAAGCTATGCACAATTTAGATTTACCAGATAGCGGATTCAGCCTTGATGAAGCAAAAATTAATATAACAAATCAAACTGGGCAACTAATGATTTCCATATTAGCAGAAAAGGCCTATGAGGAGCCATTAAATAGGGTATTAAACCTAGATAATATTTATATAGAATATATGACTGACAATCAAAATACTTGGCTTTTGACGGCTAAATCAGGACAAATTTCTGAAGATAAAACTAATATACTATTATCTGGAAGCGTTACTTTAAAAAATCAATCGGAAAGTAATCAATATCCAAATAAAGTTACAGCTAATGAATTAAGTCTTCAAATACAAAACTCACTAGTTAATTCTGAAAATTTAGTGAGAGTTTATTTTAAAGATGGTAGCCTAGAAACGAAAGGAATAGAAATGGACCTTACAAAAGGAAACTTAATTCTCAAATCAGAAGTATATGGAAAATTTAATCCTTAAATATTTTTTTACAAGTATAGTTATTATATTTTTAGCTAATTCTGCTACAGGGCAGAATCCTAATCAACTGCCTATACTATTAGATGCGGAGTCATCGGTTATTGAAAATAGCTCTAACTCTATTTCTTTTATTAAATTAAAAATAAACCAGGAAAACAACTTTCAACTCCTTGCAGATAAAGCAATGGCTTCTTCTTTAGATTTTTCTACAAATGAATGGGAGCTAGTAGGTAATGTGTATTTAGAATCAAATGGTATAAATATTAAATCTCAGTCAGCGTTAATCAAATTCGCACTAAATGAAATAACAGAAGCTATATTTGATGGATCACCTGTCATATTCGAAAATATTGATAGTTTAGGAAGTATAAATGTTAGTGGAGGAGCAGAAAAAATTAACTACAGCAAAAGATCTGGTTTTATTTCTATGGAGGGTGATGCATTCTTAAAACAAGGAAACAATGATTTTAAAGGTTGTAGCCTTACTTATGATATTCAAGCTGAACAAATAACTTCTGGATCTTCAGAATGTGGTCAACCAGTAGTTATAACCATAACCCCTTCAGAATAACTGGAAAACAAAGTTTTATGGATAGTAAATTATTAGTTGAAAATATTTCAAAAAAATATGGCCTAAAAGAAGCTGTTAGTGATTTATCATTTAGTGTTAGTAGTGGAGAAATTGTAGGTCTATTAGGGCCTAATGGGGCAGGAAAAACAACAGCTTTTTATATTATCGCTGGACTAATTCAATCTGATAGCGGAAAAATTTATTTAAATAATACAGATATAACTAATTTTCCTATCCATTCTAGAGCAGCCTTGGGATTAGGATATCTCCCCCAAGAAGCTTCTATTTTTAGAAAGCTTTCAGTAAGTGAAAATATTATGGCAATACTAGAAAATAGAAGAAATTTACATAAAGCAGATCGCCAAAAAATATTAAATGAACTGCTTGAAGAGTTTAGAATAAGCCATGTAAAAGACACTATTGGCATTTCTCTATCAGGAGGAGAAAGAAGAAGAGTTGAGATCGCCAGATCTTTAGCTACTAACCCAAAATTTATTCTATTAGATGAGCCCTTTGCTGGTGTTGATCCAATATCTGTAATTGATATCCAAAAAATTATAAAGCAATTAACAAAAAAAAAGATTGGTGTACTAATCACTGATCACAATGTCAGAGAAACATTAGATATATGTAATCATGCCTATATAATCAATCAAGGCATCCTAATGGCATATGGAAAGTCAGAAGAAATATTAGCCAATCAAAAAGTTAGAGATGTATATCTAGGTGAAAACTTTTCATTATAAGCATTAAAAAAATGAAGCAATCATTATATTTAAAACAAGCTCAAAAACTTACGATGACGCCTCAATTAAAACAGGCGATCAAGCTACTAGAACTTCCAATAATTGATCTTGATACTAAGATAAGAGAAGAGCTTGAAAACAATATCATGCTTGAAAAATCTAATATTGAATTTGAACAAAATGATAAAATAAATATTAATAAGGATTTAGAAAAAAATCAATTAGAATGGACTCAGACTAATAACAAAAAAAATAATAGCGAAGAAAATATTGAATCAACTCTATCATCTAGTATCACTTTAAGAGACCACTTAATGTGGCAACTAGAAATGGAAAAAATATCAGAAAAGAAAATTTTTATAGGAAAAGTTATAATCGACTCTCTTAATGATGACGGTTATCTCAATGAAAGCTTTTCTACAATTAAAAATATTTTAGGGCCTGAAACTAATATTCAAGATAGAGAAATAGAAAATATTCTCGAAATAATTCAAAACCTAGATCCTGTAGGAGTAGGAGCAAGATCAATAATTGAGTGTATATCTTTACAGCTTGATAGAATAGATAAGAAAACACCAGGCATTAAATTAGCTATAGAAATAAATAAAAATTATTTCAATTTATTCACTCAAAAAAAAATCTCAAAGATAAAAGATCTTTTAATGGTTAGTGATGATGATCTTAGGCAAGCTATTCTTCTAATAAAATCCTGTAATCCACATCCAGGATTATCAGTAAGTAATCAGATTACCCAATATGCTATTCCAGATGTTTTTGTAAAAAGAATCAACAATAATTGGGTAGTCGAGTTAAATAACTCATTAGTGCCAAAAATAAAAATAAATAATCTTTATGCAGAATCAATTAATAGCATACAAGAACATAAGGCCTTAAAAATGCAATTACAAGAAGCTCATTGGTTAATTAAAAGTCTTAATATTAGAAATCAGACTTTAGCAAAAGTAGCTATAAATATCGTAGAAAGACAAAAAGCTTTCTTAGAAAAAGGTGAAGAATATATGAACCCTATGATTATGAAACAAGTTGCTTCAGATGTTGATGTTCATGAATCAACAATCTCAAGAATAGCTTCTAATAAATATATGCATACTCCAAGGGGAACTTATCAATTTAAATATTTTTTTTCTAGTAATCTAGAAGGCAAGAAGGGAGGAACCTCATCTATTGCAATAAAAGCTAAAATTAAAAAAATAATCAATAATGAAAACCCTAACTCTCCTCTTAGTGATACAAGTATTTCTGATAGACTGCACTTGAATGGTATAAAGATTGCTAGAAGAACAGTTGCAAAATATCGTGAAGATATGAAAATTGAACCTTCTAGCAAGAGAAAAGCTACAAGATGGCAGTAATTTATAATTAATAAATTAGCTTTCTATATTTCTAACTTCTAATATCTTAATTGAGTTTGTCCTACCTGGTATACCTCTCAAATCACCAAAGGTACATAAAACTAGATCGCCTGGAGAGGCAATATTTTCTCGCATAAGAGTCTCTGAAATTAGTTGGTCCATTGAATTTAAATCCGTATTATCAACTATATCGATAAATTGAGGATAAACACCTCGATAAAGAAGTACTTTTCTTACTGTAGTTAGATTTCTTGTAAATGCTAAAATTGGTATTTCTGATCTAAGCCTGGACATCCATAAAGTAGTTGACCCTGACTCAGTCAAGCTAACGATTGCTTTAATATTTAGATGATTTGCAATATAAATAGCTGCCATAGCTATAGATTCATCTATATTTTCAAATATTGCATTAATCCTATAATCATTTAAACTTTTAAATGACTCATGCTTTTCAGCACCTATAATAACTTCGCTCATCTTACTAACTGCTACTTCTGGATAAGAGCCAACAGCTGATTCTGCTGAGAGCATAACTGCATCAGTTCCATCCATAACAGCGTTTGCCACATCAGATACTTCCGCTCTTGTTGGGGAAGAGTTTGTAATCATTGATTCGAACATCTGAGTGGCTGTTATAGATACTTTATTATGCTCTTTAGCAAGCCTAATAAGCTTTTTTTGAAGCGCAGTCATAGATGCATACCCAACTTCAACCGCTAAGTCTCCTCTAGCAACCATAATTGCATCAGAAAAATCAATGATCTTATATATATTTTCTACCGCCTCAGTTCTCTCTATCTTAGCGATAATATGAGCAAATCCATTATTTTGTTTTACTAGCTCTCTCACTCTTATTATGTCTTCCTCACTCTTTACAAAAGAGACTGCTATATAATCCACTTCTAGAGAACAAGCTAATTTTATTCCTTTTTCATCTTGCTCAGTTATTGCATCAACTGATAACCCACCACCACTTTTATTCAGTCCTTTCCTGTCAGATAACAACCCTCCTTGGACGATTTTACAATGAATTGCTGTTCCATTAATTTTTAGAACCTCGATTACTATCAGACCATCATTCAATAATAAAGTATCTCCGATGCTTATGTCTTGGGTAAGGTTTTTATATAAAACGCATACCCCATTAACACTTCCTTTTTTAGGATCAATACTCTTATCTAAAATGAAAATATTTCCCTCTTCTAAATAAACAGAGCCGCCTGAAAAAGATTCAATCCTAATCTTTGGTCCCTGTAGGTCTAGCATAATAGCTATATATTTATTATTCTTTGTAGCAGTTTTTCGGGCTAATTTTATTCTTTTAACATGATCAGAATTAGTGCCATGAGACAAATTAATTCTTAGGATCTCTGCTCCTGAATTAATTATTTTCTCTAATACTTGAGGACTATCTGTTGATGGGCCTAAAGTAGCTACTATTTTTGTTCTTTTCTTTTTCAATACTAAAAATTTTTACAATAAGTTAATTAAGCTAAATCATAAATAGCTATAGCCGTATCAAGCATACGATTAGAAAACCCCCATTCATTATCATACCAAGCGCAAACTTTAATCAATCTCTTGTCAACTGAGATTCTAGTTAGTCCAGAATCATATACTGAAGATGCAGAATTATGATTGAAGTCAGAAGAAACCAGAGGCTCATCAGAATATGCTAAAACTCCCTTTAATTCATTTTCACTAGCTGACTTCAGCAAGGTATCAACCTCTTCAATACTAGTCTGTCTAGAAGATGAAAAAGTTAGGTCTACTATTGAAACATTAATAGTGGGAACTCGAAGAGAAAACCCATCCAGCTTTCCATCTAAATCTGGGAGGACTAAACCTACTGCAGCAGCGGCTCCTGTTTTTGTAGGAATCATAGACTGGGTAGCAGACCTAGCTCTCCTTAAGTCAGTATGATAAACATCTGTAAGAACTTGGTCATTAGTATAAGAGTGGATTGTGTTCATAATGCCACTCTCAATGCCAATACTTTCATGTAAAATTTTTGCTAATGGAGCTAAACAGTTTGTAGTACAAGAAGCATTAGAAATTACCTCATCAGAAGGTTTTAGTACAGTATGATTCACTCCATAAACTATAGTTGCATCTATATCATTTCCTGCCGGTGCAGAAATTAATACCTTTTTTGCTCCAGCATCTAAATGAGCAGAAGATTTTGCCTTAGAAGCAAAAAAACCAGTACTTTCAAAAACTATATCAACCTCTAACTTACCCCAAGGTAGTTTCCTAGGATCTTTTTCAGAAAAGACCTTAATAGTATCACCATCAATTATTAAGTCATTATTATCAACTTTTACATCATATGGAAAAATCCCATGTGCAGTATCATACTTTGTTAAATGGGCATTAGCCCCTGCATCTCCCAAATCATTAATTGCGACTATTTGGATTTTATTTCTCTTATCTCCCTCATAAAAAGCTCTTAAAATATTTCTTCCTATTCTTCCATACCCGTTAATAGCAACCCTCAAAGACATCTATTTCTCCTAAAAATTAAAATATTAACTTAATAAATCTCTAGCCTTTTGTGTAATTACTTCAATACTAAAGCCAAAATGCTCAAACAAATCTTTTGCAGGAGCTGATTTTCCATAACCCTCCATACCTATTACGTCTCCATTGTTTCTAACATATTTCCACCAGGAGTCTTTAACCCCTGCTTCTATAGCCAGAATTTTCGCATTAGAATCAATAACAGATTTTCTATATTCAGGATCTTGAGAATCAAAAATTTCTAAACAAGGCATCGAAACTACTCTAACGTGATAGCCCTCACTTTGTAAAATCTTTGCGGAGTCAATAGCTAGCATGACTTCAGACCCAGAAGAAATAAGGATAATTTCTGGTGTGGTAGGAGGTTCCAATAAAATATATCCTCCTCTCTTTATCTGAGACAACTGTTTCTCATTTCTTTTAATAAATCTTAAAGATTGTCTTGTTAGGGCCAAACTAGAAGGTGATTTAAAATTCTCTATAGCAAATTTCCAAGCTACAGCAGTCTCAACTGTATCGCAAGGTCTCCATACAAACATATTAGGCATTGAACGAAGACTTGCTAGATGCTCAACTGGCTGATGTGTTGGTCCATCTTCACCAATACCGATGGAATCATGCGTAAATACTAGAATATTTTGTAGCTCCATAAGAGATGCCATACGAAGAGCGTTTCTTGCATAATCAGAAAAAACTAAAAAAGTTCCTCCGTAGGGAATAAAACCTTGATGCAACTTAAGGCCATTAAGTATTGCTACCATGGCAAACTCCCTGACTCCAAAATGGAGGTAGTTACCTTTGCCATGAACAGGATCAAAAACAACAGAAGAGGAATGAAAAGTATTGTTTGAGCCAGTAAGGTCAGCAGATCCTCCAAATAACTCTCCCAGTAAAGGAGCAAAACCATCGAGCGCCCTCTGAGATGCCTTTCTAGTTGCTAAATCTTGACCTTCTTTATTAATATCATCTAAAACTCTTACCGCTCCCTTTTCCCAAAATTCAGGTAGCTCTCCCTTCATCCTCCTTATTAATTCAGTAGCAAGATCTGGATATTTTTCTTGGTATAGGGAGAAAACTTTATTCCATTCACTCTCTAATTCCTTACCAGATTTTAAGGCGCTCCAGCTATCTTTGATCTCTTTAGGCACAAAAAAGGGCTGATGATCCCACTTAAGCTTTCTTCTAGCTTGCTCAATCTCATCATCTCCTAATGGCGCTCCGTGAGCATCTGCAGTTCCTTGCTTATTTGGGGATCCATAACCAATAATTGTCTTACAACAAATAATACTAGGCTTGTTATTTTCATTCTTGCTTTCCTGGATTGCTTCTGATATCTGCTTCGGATCATGTCCATCTACATTTTCAATTACATGCCATCCATAAGATCTAAATCTTTGAGGAGTATTATCAGTAAACCATCCTGAGGTTTCTCCATCAATAGAAATGCTATTATCATCATAAAAAATAATTAGCTTACCTAAGCCAAGAGTGCCTGCAAATGAACATGCCTCATGAGAAATGCCCTCCATCAAACAGCCATCTCCAGCAAATACATATGTAAAGTGATCAACTATATTATAATTAGGCTTATTAAAATTACTTGCTAGAGACTTCTCGGCAATTGCCATACCAACAGCATTAGCAATCCCTTGACCAAGCGGGCCAGTTGTTGTCTCAATACCTATTGATAATTCTTTTTCAGGATGTCCTGCAGTTCTAGATCCAAGCTGTCTAAAATTCTTTATTTCATCTATAGATAGATCGTAACCGGTTAAATAAGCAATTGAATATAAGAGCATCGATCCATGACCATTTGAGAGAACAAATCGATCTCTGTTTAACCACTCAGGGTTAGTAGGATTGTGATTGAGATAATCATTCCACAAAACCTCTGCTATATCAGCCATACCCATAGGCATGCCTGGATGTCCAGAATTTGCAGCCTGGACAGCGTCCATTGATAAAGCTCTAATAGCATTTGCCAATTCCTTTCTTGATAAATCTTTTTTAGACATAATTAATTTCCAATAATAGTTTTAATTTTTTTTATTTAGAGAGCTGTATGAAATACCATTAAAGTCCTCAAAATATAAATCTATGAGTGGGTGCTTTATTGGAGAAGGTTCCAGTACCGCCTTTAAATTTTTCTCAGCTACATATGTAGAATGCTCAACACCATCTACTAAAACATGGTACCAAGGCTGATCTTTTGGGGGAGAGCTTTTAGCAACTTTTTTATACCATTCTTCAGTTAGCATAAATTCTGCATCAACATCATATATAGCGCCCTTATACCCAAATAGGCTATGTGTTACAACCTGCCCGATATGAAATTGGCAACCCTTTTGGGCCATAATTATCCCTTACTTAAATTATCTACTTTGTAGTGATTGCTTAACTCGGCGAGGAAGACCACTAAAACTTCCATTTGACATAAAAAGTACTTGATCGCCAGAAACTATTTCATTTAATATTTTTTCTTGCAAAGAATCAACACCTGATTCGATAAATATCTTAGAATCTATTTTCTCCAGATAGATAGCTGGATCCCAATCCATAGTTTTAGGCTTTAACATAAAAATAACATCCGCGTCCTGTAAAGATCTAGCCAAGTACTCTTTATGGATACCCATTTTCATAGAATTAGATCTAAGCTCTAAAATAGCAATCAATCTACTATCGGGCCGCTGTCTTTTCACAGACGACAGACTAGCTTTTATAGCTGTTGGATGATGAGCAAAATCATCAAAAATTGTAATGCCATCTGAAGAACCAATCCTTTCTAGCCGCCTCCTAACGCCTTTAAACTTATTGAGCGCTTCAATACTCAGATCAAAGGAAACACCTACATGATTTGCCGCACTAATTGCAGCTAATGCATTTTCAATATTATGCTCTCCTAGTAATGACCAATTTACACTTCCAACACTATTCCCTTTATAATAAAGAGAAAATTTTGACTTTGCTCCCACTAAGTCATAAGAACCATACCAATCACACTTACTATCAATAGAACTATATGTTTCATCTTGAGACCACTTACCCAAATTAAATACCTTCTCAATATTTTTACTATCCCCTTTTGACACAATCAATCCATTACTTGGGATTGTTCTTATCAATTGATGAAACTGCCTTATTATTTCTTCTAAATTAGAAAAAATATCAGCATGATCAAACTCTAAATTTGTTATAGCTAAAGTTTTAGGGCGATAATGCATAAACTTTGCTCTTTTATCAAAGAAAGCTGTATCGTATTCGTCAGCCTCAACAACAAAGAATTCTGAATCACTTAATCTAGCTGAAATTTTAAAATTAGGGCAGATTCCCCCAATCAAAAAACCTGGAGATAAGCCTGCATAATCTAAGATCCATGCAAGCATACTAGATGCTGTTGTTTTGCCATGAGTTCCAGCAACAGCTAAAACCCATTTATCTCTTAAGACATTATTTGCAAGCCATTCTGGACCAGAAAAATATGGTATGCCCTTGTTTAGCATATCTTCAATAGCAGAGTTGCCCCTGCTAAGAACGTTTCCAACAACAATACAATCTGGTGGAGGAGTTAGTTGAGACTTATCAAAACCCTTATAAATCTCTATACCTAGCTTTCTAAGCTGTGTACTCATTGGTGGATACACATTCTCATCAGAGCCAGAAACTTTATGACCTGAGGCTTTAGCGATAGCAGCTATTCCAGCCATGAACGTTCCACAAATACCTAATATATGTATGTGCATAAATTTAAATATAGAAAAAATATTACAGTGATAATACTATTTAGTCATAAAAGAGACTACATATATGAAAATATTCGAATATATATCTAATCAAGATGCCCTAAATCGCCTTATTTATGAGATAAATGAAGATAAAATTATAGCTATAGATACAGAGTTTTCCAGAAATAGAACATACTTTCCAGAGCTTTGTCTCATCCAATTAGCGACTAAAAACAAGCTAGTATGCATAGATTGCCTTTGTGTTGAAGATATCAATGTCTTTATAGATTCTTTATTTAGAAAAAATAAAGTCTTAATTATGCACTCTGCTAGACAAGATTTAGATGCACTTTACCTATATTCCAAAAAAAGATCCTTTACATTGATAGATACACAGATTGGCGCATCACTAGTTGGTGAAAAAGCTCAAATAGGATTAAAGCCTTTACTGGACTTAACCTTAAAAAAGAATATAGACAAAAGCTTTACTAGAATAGATTGGAAAAAGAGGCCGCTGTCAGATGATGAAATAAATTATGCTATAGAAGATGTAAAATACTTAATTCCAATCTGGAATATACTTAAAAGTAAACTAATTAAATTAGATAGGATGTCATGGATAGAAGAAGAATGTGAAAGATTAAAAGCAATAGAGCCTCTGAAAAATGAATTAGGACTTTTCTTGAAGCTAAAAGGCATTAGCTCTCTAAATGAAGAGAAAAAAGATATTGCTTATAATCTTATTAAATGGAGAGAAAATAAAGCAAGGCTTCTAAATTTACCTAGACAGTGGATAATTGGAGATAAACAAATATCATTAATTGCAAAAAAAGGTTTAAATAAAAAAAATGATTTCATATCAATAGAAAATATACCTGAAAATATTTTAGAAAAATATGGCGAAGAAATAAAAGCTGAGCTAAAGAATAAAGATAATAGGAACTCTAATAACTATTCTGAATTATTTTCAACTTCTAAAAAAAAGGACTTTGAGCTTTTGAATAAGATAGCTAAAGAGAGGTCTAAAGAGCTAAATATAGAAAACCATATATTTATCACAGAAAAAGAAATATCAGATTTATCGAGAGGCTTGTACTCAGAAAGGATAAAAAATGGATGGAGATCAAAAGAAATAAACAAAATACTTCAACTAATTTCCAAGCTTACTAATAGCTCAGAATAAACTTTTTCTACTTCATTTTCTGCACTTATAACAAATAAACATTCTTTTTTTTCATAAAAATCTATTAAAGGAGAAGTTTCTAAATTATAAACATCAAGTCTCTTTCCAATAGTTTCTTCATTATCATCGCTTCTTTGCAATAATTTTCCCCCGCTATTAATACATTCGTCTATATCACGCTGCGGCGAAAAATAAATATTTAACAATTTACCCGTAACTGAGCAAGTTCTTCTTCCGGTCAATCTCTTCATTAAAATATCATGATCAACTTTGAGATATATAACTCTATCTATCTTCTTACTTAAGCTGCTAAACAAAATTTCAAGATCTAATGCTTGATCTATATTTCGTGGAAAACCATCTAATATAAAGCCCGAAAAAGTATCTTCCTGTGCGACTCTTTCTTTAATTATCTCTAAAACTAAATCATTAGAAACTAAATTCCCTCTATCAATTATAGATTTAGCTTTTAAGCCTAATTTAGATTTTTTTGAAACAGCATCTCTAAGAAGATCTCCCGTTGAGATTTGGGGCCATCCAAAATCAGATTCTAATCTTTTAGCCTGTGTGCCCTTGCCTGCTCCAGGCGCTCCTAGTAATATTATTTTCATATAAACCTCAATACTTTTTATAAGATGAATAAAAGCGTAAAATATATTAGCAATCTAATTATCATCTGTAAAAAAAACAAATTCGCTGAGCGTCTTTTAATTTTTTCCGAAGGGAGGATAAGATGAAAAAAAATGCATTTTATGCACAATCCGGTGGAGTTACTTCTGTCATTAATGCAAGCGCCTGTGGTGTAATAGAAGCCGCAAGAAAGCACAAAGATAAAATAAATAAAGTATATGCTGGAAGAAATGGAATTTTAGGCGCCCTAATTGAGGATATGACTGACACAAGTAGGGAGACATCCAAAACAATAGCGCAACTTCTTCATACACCTGGGGGAGTATTCGGCTCAGCTAGATTTAAATTACAGGACTTAAGAAAAAATAAAGATGAATATCATAGGCTCATTCAAGTCTTCAAAAAACATAACATTGGGTATTTTTTCTATAATGGCGGAGGAGACTCAATGGATACTGCACATAAAGTATCACTAATTGGAAAGAAGGTTGGTTTCCCAATAGTCTGTATTGGAATACCTAAAACTGTTGATAACGACTTGCCCTTTACTGATACATGCCCTGGTTTTGGCTCAGCAGCAAAGTATATAGCTGTTTCTACAAAAGAAGCAGGGCTTGATGTTGCATCTATGGCAAAAACATCAACAAAGGTTTTTATTCTCGAGGTTATGGGTCGTCATGCTGGTTGGCTTGCTGCTGCTGGAGGTTTAGCCAATGAAACCAGAAAGAAGGCTCCTCAAATTATTTTATTCCCTGAAATACCATTTGATAAAAAAGAATTTCTAAAAGAAGTAAATAAATCAGTAAAAAATAATGGCTACTGCGTGATAGTTGTTTCAGAAGGCGCAAAAAATAAAAAAGGTAAATTCCTTGCTGAAATAGGAACTACAGATGCATTTGGCCATTCACAACTAGGAGGAGTGGCAATTAATATAGCTGATATTATTAAAAATAACTTAGGATATAAATATCATTATGCGATAGCAGACTACCTACAAAGATCTGCAAGACACATATCCTCAAAAACTGATGTTGAACAAGCATATCAAGTTGGTAAGAAAGCAGTTGAGCTAGCTCTTGAAGGAAGAAACTCAGTAATGCCAACTATCATTAGAAAGAATGATAGCCCATATAAATGGACAACAGGCTATATTGAGCTAAATAAGGTAGCAAATAAAGAACGAATGATGCCAAGGAAATTTATTTCTACCGATGGATTTCATATTACAGCAGCATGTAGAAGGTACATGGTGCCATTAATTAATGGCGAAGACTACCCTCCTTATAAAAATGGTATACCAATTACTGCTAAACTTAAAAATATACCAGTTGATAGAATGCTAAAAGAAAAGTTTATGATAAAATAAGTAAAATATTCTTAATCCTAACTTAATAAGGGGAAATTTAATGGATTCAAATACAGCTTTGTGGTTTTGCCTAGGTGCTTCTTTTCTAGCTATATTCTATGGCATTGTCTCGGCTAAGTGGGTTTTAGAAAAATCAGCTGGTAACGATGTAATGCAGAGTATAGCTTCTGCTATCCAAGAAGGAGCTAATGCCTATATGAATAGGCAGTATTTATATATCAGCATAGTTGGTTTTATTTTGCTAATCATCTTAGGCCTTGCATTGAGCTGGGCTTCGGCTATTGGTTTTGCTATTGGAGCTTTATTTTCAGGGCTGGCTGGCTATATTGGAATGTTTGTCTCAGTTAGGGCCAATGTTCGAACTGCACAGGCGGCTACAGAAGGGATCAATCCAGCATTAATGATAGCATTTAGGGGCGGTGCAATTACAGGTTTATTAGTAGTAGGCCTTGGCCTACTAGGTGTTTCCGGCTATTACCTAGTATTAGTTAATCTTGGATTTAATACTGATGAAACTCTTAATGCCCTTATTGGGCTAGCATTTGGCGGTTCTCTAATATCAATCTTTGCTAGACTTGGTGGTGGAATTTTTACCAAAGGAGCTGATGTCGGAGCTGATCTAGTAGGAAAAGTAGAAGCAGGCATCCCAGAAGATGATCCTCGTAACCCTGCAGTAATTGCAGATAATGTTGGTGATAATGTTGGTGATTGTGCAGGTATGGCCGCAGATCTTTTTGAAACATATGCAGTTACTGTAATCGCTACAATGATATTAGGTGGCCTTAGCATAGAAGCTTTAGGTCAAAATGCAGTATTATATCCAATGGTTCTAGGTGCTGTATCTATAGTTGCCTCAATAGTTGGAACTTTTTTTGTTAGAACAAGTGATGGTAAAGTCATGAAGGCTTTATATAAGGGAGTAATTGTTTCAGGAATTTTAGCTGCTATAGCATTTTATCCTGTAACTTTTTCAATGATGGGCGAAAATTCATTGAATTTATTTATTTCATCTTTAATAGGACTAGCTTTAACAGCGGCAATGGTAGTCATAACTGAATATTATACTGGTACTGATTTTGCTCCTGTTAAAGATGTTGCCAGCGCTTCTACAACTGGAGATGCAACAAATATTATTGCGGGATTAGGCGTTTCTATGAAATCAACTGGTATGCCAGTTATTGCTGTCTGTGTATCAATATTTGCAGCTTATGAATTAGCAGGATTGTATGGAATAGCAATAGCCGCTACGAGCATGCTTTCTATGACTGGAATGATAGTTGCTTTAGATGCTTTTGGGCCAATAACTGATAATGCTGGCGGTATAGCTGAAATGTCTGAGCTACCCTCAGAAGTTAGGAGTATAACAGATGCTCTAGATGCCGTTGGTAATACTACTAAAGCGGTAACAAAAGGATATGCTATTGGATCTGCTGGTCTAGCTGCACTTGTTTTATTTGCTGACTATACACATAAATTAGAAGAGGCCGGTTTTACAAATATAACTTTTGATCTATCAAACCATAGAGTAATAATTGGGCTTTTTATAGGTGGTCTCGTACCTTATATTTTTGGAGCAATGGCAATGGAAGCTGTTGGTCGAGCCGCTTCTTCAGTTGTTGAAGAAGTTAGACGGCAATTCAAAGAAATTACAGGCATAATGGAAAGAAAAGCAAAACCAGATTATTCGACTGCTGTAGACTTACTTACAAAATCAGCAATTAAAGAAATGATAATTCCGTCATTACTTCCAATTTTAGTTCCTATAGTCGTAGGTAAGTTACTTGGAGTGCAAGCCTTAGGCGGTGTCTTAATGGGCACAATAATTACAGGAATTTTTATTGCCATATCAATGACTACTGGAGGGGGCGCTTGGGATAACGCAAAAAAATATATTGAAGATGGTAATTTTGGTGGAAAGGGCTCTGACGCCCATAAAGCTGCCGTAACTGGCGATACAGTTGGAGATCCATATAAAGATACAGCTGGACCTGCTATTAATCCTCTAATAAAAATTATAAATATTGTGGCTCTTCTAGCAGTTCCTTTGCTTGGTAATCCACTGATATGATTTAAGTTAGTTTTATATTTTATAGCTATGAATTCTGATTTTGCTCGCTCACAAATGCTTAAGCAGCAAATACGCGCCTGGGAAGTACTAGACGAAAAAGTTTTGGGTATATTAGAGTTAATCCCTAGAGAAAACTTTGTCCCAAAAGAATTTATAAATTTTGCTTTTGCTGATATGGAAATTCCACTATCTCATGATGAATCTATGATGACACCAAAAGTTGAAGGGCGCTTACTTCAGAGCCTAGAGATAAATAAAGATGACTTAGTTTTAGAAGTTGGCACCGGTAGTGGATATCTGACAGCCTGCCTAGCAGCTTTATCCAAAGAAGTTATATCTATTGATATACATGAAGACTTTTTAATATCAGCAGAAAAAAAACTACTACATCAAAAAATAAGAAACGCTAAACTTCTAAATAAAGATATGTCGTTAATAGATCAAAAAGATAAATTTGATATTATTGTTTTTACAGGATCCTTGAAAAAGCTACCTAAAAAGTTTACTACCTTGCTTAGACCTGAAGGAAAAATATTTGCAGTGATAGGAGAAGATCCAATTATGCAGGCACAAATCATTACCTCTGATAATAATTTAATAAATCAAAATACTCTTTTTGAAACCTACCTCACTCCTTTACAAAATCAATCTCTAAGCAAAACTTTTTCTCTTTGAAATCTAAACTATTCTTAAATAGCTTAGATATAAAATATATAATATAATGGTAAGACCATGATGGTAGGACCAAAAAATGACCAATGTTAGAAAAACTATATTTATCCTTCTTGTTTTAATTATAAGTCCTCAGCTAAATGCTCAAAGCTTACTAGATGTGTATGAAAAGGCACTCAGATTTGATCCTACAATAAAAGTTGCAGAAGCAAATTATCTTGCAATACTAGAACTTAAGCCTCAAGCAATGAGTTATTTTTTTCCATCACTTACATTGAGCACTTATAATTCTAGATCTGATTCTAAAGATATGAATCCTATACCTGACTACAGGACTGGATCTCCTATAATAGGAACAACTGGAATAGGCTCATTGAGAGAGACAACATCAATAAGTTTAAATCTAAGTCAAACAATATTCGATATGAGATCAATAGTTGGCTTAAGCCAAACAAATAAAAGATTAGCTCAAGCTGAAGCATTATATAATTATGAAAAGCAAAACCTTTTATTGAGAGTTTCCGAAGCATATTTTAATGTTTTAGCAGCAAAAGATATTTTAATCGCACAACAGACAGCTAAAAAAGCAATTGGTAGACAATTGGACTTAGCTAGAAGTAGATTTGAGCTAGGTCTTATTGCTATAACAGATGTTCAAGAATCTCAAGCAGGATATGACCTAGCTGTTGCTTCTGAAATTGAAGCAGAAAGATTACACTCTTCATCTAAAGAATTTCTCAGAGAAATAACAGGTGAATATATAGAAGAGCCCTCATCTCCTAAAAATAATATGCCCCTTGAAAATCCAACCCCAGATGATATAGAGGAATGGGTAAAAATGTCATTAGACCAAAACTTAAGTCTTATCTCTAGTAAAATAAATGAACGTATAGCTCAAGATAGTATAAAAATTCAAAGAGGTACTAGATTTCCAGTTATAACACTTTCTGGAAACATTAATGAAAGTAATACAGATGTTACAAGATCTTTATTTTGTATTGATGAAAATACCTGTCCGGTAAGAGTCAACTCAAAAACATCTCCAGAGGGATATAATATTGCTTTAAATGTTAATTTCCCAATATTTACTGGTGGTTTCAATAGCTCAAAAATTAGACAAGCTGTTTATGAACATAGGGCTGCTAAAGAATCAACAGAAAGTATTGCCAGACAAACAGAAAGACTAACAAGGGATTCTTTTTTAGGAGTTATTACTGAAATATCAAAAGTGAAAGCTTTGACTCAAGCTGTTGAATCATCTAAAACAGCCTTAGTTGCTACTGAAGCAGGTTTTGAAGTAGGAACTAGGACGGCTGTAGATGTGCTTGTTTCACAAAATTCATTAGCTCAAGCTGAAACAAACCTAGCTAGAAGTAAATATGATTACATATTAAATATTTTAAAGCTAAGTCAGTCAGTTGGTAGCTTATCTATAGACGATCTTAATAAAGTAAATGAATGGTTGGATTAAATGTATTTAATTATTTTAATTTTTTTTAATTAATTCAGAACTAGAGTGGCCTTCAATAAAACACAAAGATGTGACAGTTCCTCCATTTTTTAAAACTATATCTCCTCCAACTATATCTTCAGCTTTATAGTCACCGCCCTTAACCAAAATATCTGGAAGAATTTTCGAAATAATTCTTATTGGGGTCTCTTCTGAAAAAGAAATAATCCAATCAACATAAGATAGTGCATAAAGCATTTTAGCTCTATCCTCTAAGGTCATTACTGGTCTGTTTTCACCCTTAATTCTTTTTACTGATTTATCATCATTTATTGCAACAATTAACCTATCGCCTCTTGCTTTTGCTTCTTTAAGATACTCAATATGCCCTGGGTGTAAAATATCAAAACATCCATTTGTCATTACTATTTTTTCTCCAAGATTTTTAGATACATCTACTAAATTTAATAGATCCTTAGTTGAGTATATTAGTTTTTCTTTAGTTTTATTTTGATTCGTAGCCTCTTCTAGCTCTTCTGTAGAAACAGAAGCTACACCTATTTTTTTAACAACTAGGCCAGCTGAAATATTAGCCATATTGGCAGATCTTTCAATTGAGAAACCCGCTGCAACTCCAGCAGATACTACAGCTACTACAGTATCACCAGCACCGGTAACATCATAAACTTCTCTTGTTCGAGCCTTAAGACTAATTGGATCTTTATTGTAGGAAAAAAGCGTCATTCCCTTTTCACCCCTGGTTACTAATAGACTATCCAATCTCAATTTTTGTCTCAAACTAATCCCCTTACTTATGAACTCTTCTTCATCTTTCCATTCACCTACAGCTTTCATAAATTCATTTTCATTTGGAGTAATTACTTTAGCTCCTTTGTAAGAATCAAATTTAGGTCTTTTAGGATCTACAACTATATCCACGCCCTTTTTATTAGCTTCAATAATCATCTTCTCAATACCTTTTAAAGCTCCCTTGGAGTAATCTGAAAAAATTAATAAATCAGTATCTTTAAGGCAATTCTTAAAAATACTTAAAAAATTATCCTCATGACCAAAAATCTCTGACTCTTGATCCAATCTAATTAGTTGATGATTCCTTGATAAGACTCTTTGTTTGTGAATTGTAGGAAAATCTAACTTTAGAGGATTAAAATTTATTTTTGCTTTCTTTATTAATCCAGAAAGAATTTTTCCATTATCATCCTTTCCTATAATACTTAGTAGAGTTGTCTTTACTCCTAAATTAGCTAAGTTTAAAGCTACATTGGCCGCTCCTCCCGGGCGATAATCTCGCCTCTCTACTTTTAAAACAGGAACTGGAGCTTCAGGTGATAAGCGGCTTGTTTCTCCAAATAAATATTCATCCAACATACAATCCCCTACTACAAGGATTTTAAGTTTGCTAAATTCTGTAATCATTTTACTCTAGCTATTTATTAACCGCACTTAGAATAGCCACAATTAAGACATGTCATGCACCCATCCATCATTACTGCTGCCGCTGTATTACACTTAGTGCACAATTGAGCCCCCTTCGGAAAGCTATTAGACGCAAAGGCATCTTTCCGCTTCTCTCTCGCCTCAAAATCTTCTCTCTTTTTATCAATAACTTCTTTTTGCTCATCTGATAGAACATCTGATTTCAATAAACCAATCTGAATTAAGTGCCTCTCAACGATATGTCCTAACTCGGCAATTATGGAAGGCATATAAGTTCCACCTGATTGCCAGTAACCTCCTCTGGGATCAAAAACAGATTTTAATTCCTCAACAACAAAATTAGCATCCCCTCCCTTTCGAAAAACAGCTGACATAACTCTAGTAAGTGCTACTATCCATTGATAATGATCTAGGTTTTTTGAATTTATAAAAATCTCAAAAGGCCTTCTTTTTTCATGCTCCGTACCCTCATTAAGGACAATATCATTAATTGTTACATACATAGCGTGTTCAGAAACAGGTGTCTTTACTTTATAAGTTGATCCAATAAGCATTTCTGGTCTTTCAAGCTTCTCATGCATCCTGATTACTTTTGATTCATTATAAATATCCTCTTTAGCTAAATCAGGAATAGATTGTTCGCTTACACCGTCCGAAAGAACTTTATAATCAACTATCTTTGATTTTATATTTATAGTTCCCATTATAATTTCCCATAGTAGCCCTCTTTTAGGGCATCAAATAAGTTTGCAGCAGTATGAATTTCACCGTCATACTCAATCTCCTCATCTCCTTTCACATTGACCTCTGTCCCATCTTCAAGCGTGAAAACATAAGAGGTATTTTTTAAATCCTTCTCTTTAACGAGAACTCCCTGAAAAGCTTCAGGATTAAATCTAAAGGTAGTACATCCTTTAAGCCCTTTCTCATATGCATAAAGATAAATATCCTTAAAGTCTTCATAGTTATAATCTGGAGGAACATTAGCCGTCTTGGATATCGATGAATCAATCCAAAATTGTGATGCTGCTTGTATATCTACATGCTCTTTTGGAGAAATATCCTCTGAGCTTACAAAATAACTTGGCAACTCCTGCTCTGGGACAGTTGCCTCAGGACTGGCATCAGGATTTACTAACTCTCTATAAGCAAGTAGCTCAAAAGAAAAAACATCTACCTTTTCTTTTGTTTTTTTCCCTTCTTTTATTACATTTCTAAAATAATGATGTGCAAAAGATGGTTCAATGCCATTACTTGCATTATTAGCCAAAGATAAAGAAATCGTCCCTGTAGGAGCTATAGAACTATGGTGAGTAAAACGAGATCCAATTTTCGAGAGCTCTTCCACAAGATCGGGTGATACCTCAGCAATCTTTTGCATATAACGACTATATTTCGCATGTAAAAAACTACCTGATATTTTATCTCCCTTGGACCAACCATCTGCAACCATTTCTGGTCTTTTATTAAGCATCTCTTCTGTAACAACAAAATCCTCAGAGAGAATAGGCGCAGGGCCCTTTTCTTTTGAGAGCTCTAAACCTACTTCCCAACCAGTTACGGCAAGCTCCCTAGAAACATCTTCTGTGAATTTAATTGATTCATCAGAGCCATATCTAATGCCTAATAAACTAAGCGTTGATCCTAATCCTAAAAATCCCATTCCATGTCTTCTTTTATACAAAATTTCATCTCTCTGGGTGCTTAGAGGTAAGCCATTTATTTCAACTACATTATCTAACATCCTAGTAAAAACTTTAACTACTTCTCTAAACTTATCCCAGTCAAACTCAGCATCAGGAGAAAAAGGACTATTAACAAACTTTGTTAAATTAACTGACCCAAGTAGGCACGCTCCGTAAGCTGGGAGAGGTTGCTCGCCACATGGGTTTGTGGCCCGAATGTTCTCACACCACCAGTTGTTATTAAATTCATTAACTCTATCAATCAAGACAAATCCTGGTTCTGCAAAGTCATAAGTAGAAGACATTATGGTATCCCACATTCTTTTTGCCGGAATTTCTTTGTAAACACGGCATGCAGTTAAGCCACTTTCATTCTGAAGATAATTACTAGATAATGGCCATTCTCGCCAAATCACCTGCTTCTCATCATCAATATCTAAGTTATCCTCTTCAACTTCTTTCTGAGTTATTGGGAATGCGAGCGACCATAGCTTATCTTCCTTTACAGACTTCATAAATTCGTCAGTTATAAGTAAAGATAAATTAAATTGCCTTAGCCTTCCATCTTCTCTTTTGGCTTTTATAAATTCCATAGCATCAGGATGACCTACATCAAAAGTACCCATCTGCGCCCCTCTTCTCCCGCCAGCAGATGAAACTGTAAAGCACATTTTGTCATATATATCCATAAATGAGAGAGGTCCTGATGTGTATGCTCCAGCACCAGAAACGTATGCACCTCTTGGACGAAGTGTTGAAAATTCATAGCCGATTCCGCATCCTGCTTTAAGTGTAAGACCTGCTTCCTGAACTTTTTCTAAAATTTCATGCATAGAGTCAGCAATAGTTCCGGAAACAGTACAATTGATGGTTGAGGTAGCAGGCTTATGAAGTCCTGCTCCGGCATTAGACATAATTCTTCCTGCAGGAATAGCACCATTCTGTAATGCCCAAAAAAACTTTTCAAACCATATATCCTTTTTTTCTTCTGTTTCTTCAACTCCCGACAAAGCTTTTGCCACTCTCTCATATGTTGACAAAACATCCTTATCTACTGGATCCGATGTTTTAGTCTTTAATCTATATTTAGTATCCCAGATACTTTGAGAGGCATCCTGAAGAGGAAGCTCAGAGAGGCTTATATGTTCTTTCTGTATAGCAGATTTCATGATAATAAAAAAATTCTCCAATATTTCTAAAAACAATACTCCGATTATTAAAAAAATATTATTACTGCGGACGAAAAATATATCGATCTAGAGTTTAATTTTTATTAAAACTGTAAACACAAGATCTAGTGATTAATGCCTCTAGGTTAGGCATCTAGAGTGCTAGTGTCAAGATTATTATATAAAAAATGATAAAAATAAATATATCTATATAAAACAATAACATAAGTAAGATACTTTTATAAGAAGTAGTCAGAAATATAGTATTTATATAGTTTTCAATGAAATGGGCTATACACTAGATATAGTATCCAACTATCCCCAAGTAACATACTAAAAATAAACATCTTTTCCACAATGTTATCCACATATTATTCTTTATTTTCAATTTTTTTAATTTATTAATTGTTAAGTATAAATAACGTATTTTATAATTACTTAAATAAAAACCTATTTTTGAAGGAAAAACCATGCTAGTTAGAAGAAAATTTCTTATAAGAAGATCAGTTGTTACGCTATTTCTTGTTGTTAGCGCATCTATATTATTTTTAAATAATATAGCTAATTCTCAACTAGCAAATCAGATCACAAGCCTATCACCTATAATAAAAAATGTTTCTAGTTCTGTAGTAAATATCTCTGTCAAAGGCACAGTAGAGGTTAGTAACCCCCTCACAGATGATCCATTTTTTAGGAGATTCTTTGATATGCCTCCAGATAGTAGAAGGGACTTCGAAAGCGCCGGCTCTGGAGTAATAGTAGATTCAGAGAAAGGCTATGTTATAACCAATCACCATGTAATTGAAAATGCGGATGAAATAACAATTACTCTTCTTGATAACCGAACCTTAGTCGCTGAAGTAATAGGATCAGATTCTGGATCTGATATAGCTCTACTAAAAGTTGAGCCAGATAATTTATCTGAAATGAAATTAGGAGACTCATCCAATATTGAAGTTGGAGACTTTGTTCTAGCAATTGGTAACCCTTTTGGTCTAGATCATACTGTAACTTCAGGAATAATAAGTGGTCTTGGAAGAACTGGAATTAATCCTGATGGATATGAAGATTTCATTCAAACAGATGCATCCATTAATCCGGGAAACTCCGGTGGAGCATTAGTGAACTTGAATAGTGAGCTAATAGGAATTAACTCTGCAATTCTCTCTGGATCTGGAGGAAATATTGGTATTGGATTTGCAATACCAGTTAATATGGCTAAAAGCATAATGAATCAGTTATTAGATTTCGGAGAAGTAAAAAGAGGACTCCTAGGGGTAAGTATAGCAACTGTTACTCCAGAAATTGCTGAGACATACTCACTTACAAATGCATCTGGAGCATTTATTACTGATGTTGTTTCTGGCTCTGCAGCTGAGAAAGCCGGCTTACAGATAGGTGATGTAATACTTAAAGTAAATTCTGAAAATATTGAAGATGCTGGTGCTCTTAGAAACACAATAGGGCTTCTTAGGCCAGGGGATGAAATTTCAATAGATCTAATAAGAGATGAGAATGAAATTACTTTAGTTGCACTTCTTGATGAGCTAGGAGTAGATAACCCACAAGACAAACAAGAAGAATTAGCCGAACTTGAGCCTTTTCTTCAAGGTGGATTCTTTATAGATAATAATGAAGATCTAGATGAGTATAACGGTGTATCAGGGATCTATATAAGTAGTATACAAGATGGAAGTCCTGCTTCTCAAAGGGGCTTAAGGAGAGGCGATGTAATTACCCATATTAATCGTCAGAGAATTAATAATATTTCAGAAGCCAAAGAAGTGCTGGAGGATGCTAATTCTGTGATCCTTCAAGTCTTGAGAGGCAATAGAAATATATTGATACTAATTCGCTAAATCTAATTTATGAAAATTTGTATTTTAGGAGGAACTGGCTTTATAGGTAGAAAACTTGCTATTTTTTTGGCAAATCAAGGATACTCAATAATCATCCCATCTAGAAACCCGCAGCTATTAAAAGATTTAAAAGTCCTACCAAGTGTCCAGATAATTCCCCTAGACCTTCACAAAGAAGAAGAAGTACTAAAAGTGGTTTATGGATGTGAGATTGTCATAAATACAATAGGAATACTCAACGAAAAGAGAGGAGAAAAAAATAAATTCAAATATATCCATGTGAAATTTTTAAAGAAAATACTTTCTGCTTGCATTCAGTCAAAAGTGCACCATTTCATTCACATTAGCGCCCTTAAAGCTAATGCAGAAAATGGCGCTAGTAAATACCTAAAAAGTAAAGGTGAGGGTGAAAAAATAATTAAACATCTCTCAAAAGATAAAATTAATTTTACTATATTGCAACCTTCTGTTGTGTTCGGGGAAAAAGATAATTTTATAAACCTTTTTACTCAACTCATAAAAATTTTTCCAGTTATTCCTCTTGCAGGACATAAAACAAAATTTGCCCCTCTTTATGTAGAAGACTTATGTAAAATAATTCAACTATCAATCAATAACCATCGAACATTCAATAAAACACTTCAATTGTGTGGCCCAGAAGTTTTTACATTAAAAGAAATAATTATTAAAATAGCTAAAATCCATAGCATTAATAGAAAAATAATTGGAATACCTAAAATACTTGCCTATGTTCAGGCTTTTATCTTTACTTATATCGTGCCAGGAAAGATCCTAACATTTGATAATCTTAAGTCTTTAAGTATAGATAGCGTATGCACAAAAAATGATCTCAAGCTTATCGGCTTATTAGATCTATCAGAATTAAGTCTAAAAATGAAAGAATACTTGAATAAAGATGACCAACAAAAAAAATTTTCTAATCTCAGAAATAAAAAGGTATGAAAATTTATGAGGTTGGTGGAGCTGTAAGAGATTCTTTACTTGGAGTTGAAATAAAAGAAAGAGACTGGGTAGTAATTGGAAGTAATGCTAAAGAACTAATTAATCTAGGATATAAAAAAATAGGTAAAGATTTTCCTGTATTCCTTCATCCTAAAACTAAAGAAGAGTACTCTTTAGCAAGAAAAGAAAAAAAGATTGCTTCTGGCTATCATGGATTTAGCTTTGATACATCATCTACTATCTCTCTAGAAGATGACCTATTGAGAAGAGACCTAACTATAAATGCAATAGCTAGAGATAATAATAAAATAGTTGATCCTTTTAATGGGGTTAGTGATTTAAAGAAAAAATTATTAAGGCATGTTTCTCCTGCATTTAAAGAGGATCCACTTCGAGTTATTAGAGTTGCTCGCTTTGCTGCAAAATTTAATAAACAAGGTTTTAAAATAGCACAAGAAACCTTGGAGTTAATGACAGAAATGTGTATGAATGGAGAAATAGATACACTTAGGCCAGAAAGAATTTGGCTAGAAACAGAGAAAGCATTAGCCACAGATAGACCAGATGTTTTTTTTACAACTCTAAAAGAATGTAATGCCCTCAAAATCATTTTTCCAGAAATAGATGCTCTATTTGGAGTGCCTCAGTCGAAAAAATCTCATCCTGAGATTGATACTGGTATACACATTATGATGTGTTTAAAAATAGTAGCAGAAATGACTAATGACAAAAAAATAAGATTTGCTACTCTAACTCATGACTTAGGTAAGTCATTAACAGATAAAAATATTTTACCTAAACATACGGGTCACGAAGAAAATTCAGTTCATATATTAAATAATTTTTTTAAAAAATTTCCAGTGCCAAATGACTATAAAGATATTTCTCTGGATGTAGCTAGATTTCATGGAGCTGTCCATAAGATTAATGAGCTTAATGCTGAAGAAATTATGCAATTGATTGAAGGGATAGATGGAATTAGGAAGCCATCTAAAGTTAGCTCCCTCCTAATAGCCTGTGAAGCAGATCACAAAGGTAGAAAAGGGATGGGTAAGTCTTATTATAAGCAAAAGGATTTTTTCGAAAATATAATCAAAATAATAAAGGAAGTTAAGATTGAAAAAATATCATCTGATAAAAAAGGAAAGGACATAGGGATATCTATTAGGAAAAAAAGAAAAGGTTTAATAGAAGAATTCCTATATAAAGAAAATAAAAATAATACCGGCTAAAAAAAGCCTATAAATAGCAAAAAAAACTAATCCTATTCTTTCAAAAAATTTAAGGAAAAAGTGGATCACAAAATAAGCTGTAAAAGCAGAGACCGTTAATCCAATTAAAAAACTACCCCAGGGTATGATAACCCCTTGTTTAAAAAAACTAAAAGATTGCCATATAACAGCCATACAAATTGCTGGAATAGACAATAAAAAAGAAAACTTTAAGGCGTGGATTCTATCTAAGCCAAGTAAAAGCGCAAAAGCTATTGTTATCCCGGATCTTGAAGTCCCAGGAATTAATGCTAGAGCCTGGCCTACTCCAATTAATAAAGCTATGCTTGAAGATAAATTGAGACCAGTTATGTTTTTTTTTCCTAAAATATCAGAAGCCCATAAAAATATTCCAAAAAAAGCAGTAGTAAATGCTATCAATAGAGGAAGTCTAAAATTATTTTCAATATAATTTCCAAAAAGAAGACCCGCTAAGCCTAAAGGTATTGAAGCAATTATTATATTAATAAATAACCTTTGGCTTTCATCGTGCCTCTTAAGTAGCCCAGAAAAAATAAAAAATAAATCTTCTTTAAAATATAAAAAAACTGCAATCAATGATCCCCAATGGACTGCGATATCAAAAGCTAAGCCTTGGTCCTCCCAGCCAAATATAGATGGTAGAATTATCAAATGGCCTGAGCTAGAAATAGGAAGAAACTCTGTTAAGCCCTGAAGAAAGGCTAAGAAAAAGATTTGTATAAACTCCATATTTATTGCCTATTAATCATAGTCTCGTAATAAAAGATCGTCCTGAGATGGAGGGAGATTCTAAATTTTTTGTCAGTAACATCAATTTAAAAAATTCACCCATTTCTCCAGGCAAAATTAATTTTTTTATAGCCTGAGAAGTCAAATAATCATATGAAGAAAAGCTTTTATTGTCTAGTGAGTCTTTAGCTATATTATCAATAAGAAAATTACTTTGATTTGTATAACTACTTACTTCTAATCCTGACTCATAAGCCACTTCTGCACAGGCTGTAAAGTTTACCCAACAGCTTATATCTTGTAAGCCAAGATAACTAAATGGATTATAATTATTTTTATGGCGATGATGACAAATCAAGGTTCCATCTTTTCTCTCAGGAGAATAATAGTCTTTTTCACTCATGCCGTAATCAATAATCAACAAAGCTCCTTTATTAATAAGCTCACTTATACTTCTTATCCATGCTGAAATATTATAAGAAATCTCGGAAGTATAATTTTCTGGTAATTGATAGCCTACACTAGACTCAATTGATTTTACCTTCATAGCTAATTCTTGGTCTTCATCACCTACCATCCAGTCAAATCCATCGTTAACTTTACAAACACCTAGCGGCAAAACCCTATTTTTTTTTTTCACAAATCTATTCACTGGCATAGCATCTAGTACTTCATTAGCTAATATTACGCCTTCAAAGGGTTGAGATGGTAAATTATCTAACCAACTAATCATTGATCTATATTTATTCAAATTCTTCTTCTGTCTCTCTCTAAGGACAGCACTTACTTCGAGAATTTTATACTCGATATCTAATGATTTATGTTCCAATAAATTTTTTAGTATATTTTTAGCTAAGATTCCACTACCGGCACCAAATTCTATAATTTTTGGATTTTTCATCTCGCTTAGCATAGGAATTAGTTCGTTGGAAATTGCTTTAGCAAAAACAGGAGATAGCTCAGGAGCAGTAATAAAATCTCCTCTTATGCCAAACTTTTCAGACCTATTATTATAATAACCAAATTCTGGCTCATATAGGACATAGTTCATATAATCACTAAACGACAGCCACCCCCCAGACATACCTATCTTATCTCTGAGTAGGTCTTCAATTGAAGCTGTTATAGCTTCTTCATCTTGACTTGCTTTAAATAATTTATCGGTCATTTAATCAAATATTTTTAACACTTATCAAAATCAAACATCTATAATATAGTAAAGACTTAGGAGAAAAAGTGAATACTTATATAAAAAAAGAATCTCTAGAAAGGAAGTGGTCACTTGTCACAGGAGGCAGCAAAAGGATTGGTGCAGATATAGCACGTGGCCTCCATAAAGAAGGATCAAATGTAATAATTCATTACATGAACTCAAAAAGTGACGCTGATATACTTGTAAAATCACTAAATAAAATAAGATCAGGCTCTGCTATTTCTATTCAAGCAAATTTAAAAAAAATTCAAGAAATTGAATCTCTGATAAAAAACATCATTGATAGAGTCGGACAGCTAGATATATTAATTAATAATGCCTCAAGCTTTTATCCGACACCCTTAGAGAGTATAAATGAAGAACAATGGGAAGACCTGATATCAAGTAACTTAAAAGCTCCTTTATTTCTATCTAAAGCTGCACTACCCTACCTGATTAAAGCCAAAGGCGTAATTATCAATATTGTCGATATTCACTCAAATAGGCCCTTAAAGAATCATCCAATTTATGGACCGGCAAAAGCTGGTTTAGCAATGCTTACAAGATCTTTGGCAAAAGATCTTGCGCCAAATATAAGAGTTAATGGTGTTTCGCCAGGGGCTATTCTCTGGCCACTAAAAGACGATATTCCAGAAAAAATAAAAAATCAAATCCTAAAGCAAACTGCGCTTAAAAGAGCTGGAGAGCCTTCTGATATAACCTCTACAGTACTTTTTTTAGTAAAAGATTCGCCTTATATAACTGGGCAAATAATTGCAGTTGATGGAGGTAGGAGTATCGGCTGGTAAAAAAAATTGAACTTAATATCCTTCGGAGGTTCTTTGAATAGTAACGCCAACGAATGATGAGCTTTTCACCACTTTTATCTTGCTGACTTTTACTTTTACCCATTTTACTAAAAATTCTTCTATGATTAACTTACAAATTTTTTCTGCTAGAGTTTCTACTAAATTAAATCTAGATTCAGCTGTGAAAGAACTAACTCTCTCTGCTACTTCTTGATAATTTAGAGTAAAATCAATTGTATCTTTAATGGAGGCTGACTTTGCATCTATAGACATCTCTATATCTAATCGTATTTTTTGTTTAGTCTTCTTCTCTCTATCCCATATACCTATAATCGCTTCAACTTCTAAATCTTCAATAAAAACTTTATCCATATATAATTCCTTAACTACTAAACCCCAATTCATCTATTTTCCACCTAGGCTTAATGAGAATAGGACTAGATGCTTTTTTACGTTGAGTGTATCGACGGTAACCGGTATAAGCAACCATAGCACCATTATCTGTACAAAAATCAGTCCTTGGATAGAATACATCTCTATCTATTTTTTCAGAAGCTAGCTTCAAATTTAATCTTAATTTTTTATTTGCCCCTACCCCTCCTGCAATAATTATTCGCTCATGAGATTTTTCTGTTAAAGCAAAAATACATTTACTTACTAATGTATCAACAACAGCATGTTCAAATGAAGCTGCTATATCTGACCGGATAAGCTCTATTCTCTCAACATCTTTATTTGCTTTAAATTCTTTCTCAACAGTTAATCTAACAGCAGTTTTTAATCCACTAAAACTAAAATCAAAACCTCTATTTTTTAGTGGGCGAGGAAAATTATATTTCAAGGGGTCTCCTTTTAGAGCTAACTTTTCAATATTTGGCCCTCCTGGCTGAGGAAGTGATAATAATCTCGCAACTTTATCAAAGGCTTCCCCGGCCGCATCGTCTAATGATGAGCCTAGTATTGAATATTTTCCAAATTCTTTTACCTCTACTATCATAGTATGCCCACCAGACACTAATAAAGCTAAAAAGGGAAATCTAGGAGGATCACGCTCAAGCATTGGCGAAAGCAAATGTGCTTCCATATGATGAATAGGGATAACTGGTAGGTTTGATCCAAATGATAACGCATGTGCTATTGTGCCTCCTACCATCAAAGAACCAATCAATCCAGGACCTGCTGTATATGCTATTCCAGATAAATCACTTAGAGAAATATTTTGGTTATCAAGAAGCTTCTTTATCATTGGCAAAAGTATAGCTATATGATCCCTTGAAGCTAATTCGGGAACTATCCCACCAAAAGGCTCATGTATCTTAGTCTGACTATATATCGAATTCTCTAGTAGTCCTCTTTTAGAATCAAAAAGAGCAACTCCAGTTTCATCACAGCTAGATTCTATTCCCATTATTATCAATTACTTCTCCAATCACTTTGCATATAAAGCAAATAAAAGATATTATTGATAGTTTACAGAACTAAATAATATAAGGAAAACATGCCAAGCATAAGAGTTAAAGAAAATGAACATTTTGAAGCCGCCCTTAGGCGCTTTAAGCGCTCATGCGAAAAAGCAGGAATACTTACCGAGCTCCGTAAAAGAGAACACTACGAAAAGCCAACTCAGGAAAGAAAAAGGAAGAAAGCTGCTGCTGTAAAAAGACATGTCAAATCAAATAACCAACACTCTGGTAGACGTGTTCGTTTATACTAAAAAATTAATATGAACGACAGTCAAATTCCAGACTCCGCAATAAAAAAAAGAATTCAAGAAGATGCAAATAATGCTTTAAAAGCTGGTGAAAAATTTCAACTAGGCGTTCTAAGATTAATACTCTCTTCTATAAAACAATATGAAGTGGATAATAGAAAATTAATTAATGATAAAAATGTATTATTGGTCCTTGAAAAAATGGTGAAACAAAGAAAAGAGGCCATAATACAGTTTAAGCAAGGCAATAGAATTGATCTTGTTGAAAAAGAAACAAAAGAAATATCAATATTAAAAGAGTATTTACCTGAACAACTTGATGAATTAACTACAGATAAGCTAATAGATCAAATAATCATAAAATTAGATGCTAATTCATTAAAAGATATGGGGAAAGTAATGAAGGAATTGCAGGATCAAGCTCAAGGAAGAATTGATATGAAATTAGCGAGCGAGAAAATTAAAAATATTCTCCAATAATGATCATTGTAAAAAAATACTAAAAATTTGCTAAACTTTACTAATGTAATAATAAACTAAATTATTTGGGATCAGATGTGGCTCGATATTTTCCTAAAGCTTTCGTAGCAGACCTAATAACAAGAATTGATATAGTAGAAGTTATAAGCAAGAGTATTAATTTAAAGAAAAATGGTTCTCGATATAAGGCATCCTGTCCTTTTCATGATGAAAAAACCCCTTCTTTTATAGTTACCCCAGAAAAAGGTATTTACTACTGCTTTGGCTGTAGTGAGAATGGAAATGCTATAGATTTTATAATGAAGTTTGAAAATTTAAGTTTTCCAGAAGCAGTAGAAGCTCTATCTGAAATGATAGGTTTACAACTTCCCGAGGATGATAATTACAAAGAGAATAATACCGGGGAAATTCTCCAAATTATTTCTAAAACTAAAGAAATATATAAGACAAATTTAAAGAAAAGTAAAAACGCACTAAACTATCTTAATGATAGAAATATAAAAGAAATCTCTATAAATAGATATGAGATTGGATATTCTCCAAATTCATGGGATACACTTAAAAAAAATATCCAAAAAATTGACTACGATAAATTTAATAAAGCTGGCTTAATCGTCAAAAATGAAAAAGGCCACTATTATGATCGCTTTAGGAATAGGATAATTTTTCCAATTAAAAATATTTCAGGAAAAGTTATAGGATTTGGGGGCAGAATAATATCCAATGATCAACCTAAATACTTAAACTCTCCGGAGACCGACCTATTTCACAAAGCTAATGAACTATATGGATTATACGAAGCAAAACAAAAAAAGGGGAATATAGATCAAATAATTGTAGTAGAAGGATATTTGGATGTTATTAGCCTGACTCAGCAAGGAATAGAGTCTGTGGTAGCAACCATGGGAACAGCAATAACTAACGCTCATATTAAAAGATTAATCCGTTTATCAGAGAAAATAGTATTTTGTTTTGACGGAGATAGCGCTGGTCGAACTGCTGCATGGAGAGCGCTAGAAACCTTGTTATCAAGCGCTGGTGGTACTACAGAATTTAAATTCTTAATCTTGCCTGAAGAGTCAGATCCTGATTCCATAATTAATGAACTAGGTCAAATACATTTCGAAGAATTAGTTAATAATTCTGCACCATTAACAGACTTCCTCTTTTCTGAACTAGAAAAAAAAGTAGAACTTAATAATACAGACAATTTATCAAAACTCGTATCTCTAGCTAAGCCCTTGTTAGAAAATATTTCCAATCCTATTTATAAAGAACTAATAATTAATAAACTCTCTCAGAAAATTGGCATCAAAGCAGAAAAGCTAGATTTCTTATTATTAGAAAAAAATACAGAAAAACAAGGGAGGGAAGTAAATAGGCCAGCTATTAGTAAAAATACACTAGTAAGAAAGGCAATAACATTAGTCCTTCATTATCCTAGTGCCGCTAGAAAACTTAAAGACATTCCTAATCTTTCAGTAGTTGATCTACCTGGAATAAGATTATTAGAAAGCCTAATAAACGTAGCAAGAGAAAATAAAAATTTTAATACGGCAAATCTTGAAGAATATTTTAGAAATGACAAGGAAGGAAGATTCTTATCAAAATTAATTGGATCTGAACTTTTAGATGATAAAGATGCAGCTCCGCTAGTTCTAGTTGATAATATAAATAGGATCATCGAAAATGATCTTAGAAAAAAATTATCTAGCTTAATGAACAAAGGCTCTAAGTTAAGCTCAATAGAGAAAGAAGAAATCACAGAGTTACAAAAAAAAATTAAATCTTTTTTTTAAATTAGCAAAATATGCTTATATGGCATATTTTATGCATGTAAATATATATATAAAAAAGTGAAATTTTTTTCAAAGAAATGCATTTTTAAGATAAAATAGATCGATTATTTGCACGGAAAAACATATGGCGCTTTCATCAGAAAAAACTAAAAAAAATAATGTAGAGGATAAACAATCCCAGCTCAAAATTCTTATCAGTAGAGGAAAGGAACAAGGCTATCTAACATTTAGTGAAATTAACGATCACTTACCAAATGACATAGTTGATCCAGAGCAGATAGAAGATATAGTTAATATGATAAATGATATGGGCATAACAGTCCATGAGAAAGCACCTGATGCAGAGTCAATAATACTCAGCGACTCAGCTGTTTCATCTGATGACGATGCAGCTGAAGTAGCTGCTGTTGCATTAGCCTCTGTTGATAGTGAGTTTGGAAGAACAACTGACCCCGTAAGAATGTACATGAGAGAAATGGGTACCGTTGAACTATTGACAAGAGAAGGTGAAATTGAAATTGCCCAGAGAATAGAAAAAGGTCTAGCTGATGTAAAAGCAGAACTTATACGCTTCCCAATGACAATAGGCCTCCTAATTGACCAATATGATCTTCTGAACAAAGGGTTAGGGAAAATCCAAGATATAGTAGTTGGGTTTATTGATCCATTTGAAGAAATAGCTGTGCCCTCAACAAAGAATAATAATGATGATAACAATTCTGTCGATGATGATGATGAAGAAGAACAGGATGAAGGCCCAGATCCAATAGAATTTGCAAAAAAAATGAAGCCAATCATTAGAAATTATAATGCATACATGAAAAGTCTTGAGAAAAATGGCTTCAATGATAAGACTACGATTAAAAAAGGTGAGCTAATTAAAGAACACTTCATGGAGCTTAAATTAGCACCAAAGATGCTAGAAGCTATACTGCTACAAATATCTGATACAGTAAAAGAAATCAGAACACAAGAAAGAGCTATCATATCAATTTGTGTGGATAAATCAGGAATGCCAAGAAAAGATTTTATTAATAGTTTCAAAAATAATGAGATAAATTTAGATTGGGTTAATAAACACATTAGGGCAAAAAGAAAACACTCATCTCAATTAGCTAAGCAAAAACAAGATATAATTAGATCACAAAAACGTATAATTAAAGTAGAGGCTCTTACTTGTTTAACAATATTAGAAATAAGAGAAATAAATAGACAAATATCTATCGGCGAAGCTAAAGCAAGAAGAGCAAAAAAAGAAATGGTTGAGGCTAACCTTAGATTAGTTATTTCTATAGCAAAAAAATACACAAATCGTGGTCTTCAATTTTTAGATCTTATACAAGAAGGCAATATAGGCTTAATGAAAGCAGTTGATAAATTTGAATATAGAAGAGGATATAAATTTTCAACTTATGCTACATGGTGGATAAGACAAGCAATAACTCGTTCTATAGCAGATCAAGCGAGAACTATTAGAATACCTGTCCATATGATTGAAACTATCAATAAGCTTAATAGAATTTCTAGAAACATGCTTCAAGAAATGGGTCGTGAACCTACTCCCGAAGAGCTTTCTGAAAGAATGGACTTGCCCGAAGATAAGGTAAGAAAAGTGTTAAAAATTGCTAAAGAACCAATCTCAATGGAAACTCCTATAGGTGATGAGGAAGATTCGAATCTTGGTGACTTTATAGAAGATACGGAAGTTTCTTCCCCAATAGATACTGCTACGTCAGAGGGCCTGAAAGAAACTACTCATGCCGTCCTTGCAGGCTTAACTCCACGAGAAGCTAAAGTTTTAAGAATGCGGTTTGGTATAGATATGAACACAGACCATACACTAGAAGAGGTTGGTAAGCAGTTTGATGTTACAAGAGAAAGGATAAGGCAAATAGAAGCGAAGGCACTTCGTAAACTCCGACATCCATCAAGAACTGACCAGCTACGTAGTTTTCTACTTGAAGATCAATAATTTCCTACCTACAACTGACTGTTCTCATTTAAATATTTTCTAGTTCTTTAAAAAATATTTTATCAAAAAACTAAGCATGCAAAAAGATATAGATATTGCGGTTTATGGAGCGACAGGATTTACTGGTCAACTATGCGTAAAATATTTACAATCGCTAAACATAGAGGCAAAGTGGTTAATAGCTGGACGAAATAAAAACAACCTTAAAAAGGTATTTCATAATTGCCTAGATGAAATAGAGATTTTTGTTGCCGATTCAGATGATGCCCAAGCATTGGATGCCTTAACATCAAGATCAAAAGTTATTTTATCTACTGCGGGCCCCTTTCATCGATGCGGCTCAAAGATAGTTGCTTCTTGTATAAAAAATGGTACTCATTACGTAGATATAACTGGTGAGACTTTTTGGGTAAGATCCCTAATCGAAAAATATCATGAAAAAGCATCTTCTAAAGGTGTGAAAATTATACCTCTATGTGGATTTGACTCAATTCCCTCTGACCTTGGGGTATTGCATATCTCAACAGTACTAAATAAACCTATTAAAAGGATTGAGTCCTTCTACTCACTCAAAGGAAGAGCTTCAGGTGGTACTATAGAAACTTTTTTTTCAATAAAAAATCTAGATCTTAAAACCAATTTATCTGATCCTTTTTTGTTAAATCCAAAAGATTCATACTCGGCTCAACAAAAATATTTAAGTAGCGATAAAATCAGTATCTCAAAAAAAAATGAGATTAATGCTTGGTCTGGGCCCTTTATTATGTCTGCTATCAACACAAGAGTGGTTAGACGAAGTGAGGCTCTTCTAAAATTAAGGCAGAAATCCTATGGTCCTAATTTCACCTACCAAGAGTATACTCTTCATAAGAGTTGGTTTAGTGCATTTAAATCTTCAATTATCATAGGATTATTAAGCTTATTATTTATCTCACCACTTAAAAAATTAATAAGATCATTCTTGCCAAAGCCAGGTGAAGGCCCATCAGAAGTTATACAAGAAAATGGTTGGTTTACTTGTAAGTTTATAGTTGAAACAGAAGACAGAGAAAAATCAGTATTTGTTATGCACGGAAAGGGCGATCCAGGGTATAAGATTACATCAAAGCTTGCCATAGAAAGTGCACTTTGCTTGATTGAGAGCTCAGATAGCTTACCTGGAGGCTCAAATTATGGTGGAATTCTTACTAGTGCCTCAGGCTTGGGCAATTCTCTAATTTATAGGTTGCAAAGAGCTGGAATAACTATTGAAGGTCCACTGAAATCCTAACTTTATCAAAGATTTTATCTAGCTTAAGTTACTTTTTATTAAAAAATTAATCTTGAAAACTGAAATATAATTATAGCTGCTGTTCCAGCTAAAAAATCATCCAACATAATACCTATACCACCACCTATTTTTTTGTCAACATAGTTGATTGGCCAAGGCTTCCAAATATCAAATAGGCGAAATAAAATAAAAAGTATGGCCCAGTCTAAAAGAGAAGAATCTGCAAATAGTAGGACTCCGTACATAATAGACATCTCATCCCACACAATACTAGAATGGTCATGATAATTAAGTAGCTTTGCGCTTTCTCCACAAATCCAGGACCCTAAAAAAATTAAAGTAAAAAAAATTAAAGTCTGTAAAACATAACCAATATCTAACGTTAGATAAAAAAATAGCATGCCAAATAAAGAACCCATAGTTCCTGGTGCTATAGGTGATAATCCTACCCCGAAGCAAGATGCTAAAAAACTAACTGGATTATGAAATACTTTTATATTATCACTGTTATTCATTCGAATTATTATTCTTACTTAAGATAAATTTCATATTTTTAATTATAATTCTCGCTATTTTCTAATAATGAATAGAATCTTAATAATTACTAGTAATAGTTAATACTATTTAAATATAATCTATCTAGAACACCTTATAAAGAAAAACATTAATCTGATATAATGGTTGATTATTACCTATGCAAGGCATTGCTTATGTGTGCTAGGTGCGTAGTTTTTAGTTTAGTTTTGAACGCATGCGTAAGGGATTTAACGCACGAGATAAAAAAACCCTAATAAAATCAGGG